>Ga0209676_1000268_pt1 | contig 108430 bp, 98 predicted proteins | sample AraplaCvi_mLB_r2_FD_184282 | JGI IMG/M metagenome (GOLD analysis project Ga0209676, IMG submission 184282) | Arabidopsis root microbial communities from North Carolina, USA - plate scrape MF_Cvi_mLB_r2 (SPAdes) (version 2) | ecosystem: Host-associated > Plants > Roots > Endosphere | place: USA...
CAGCGGCTGCATCAACTCGTGCGGCCACCACCACAGCGGCCACATCGGCATCCTGGGCGTCGACAAGGACGGCAAGGAGTGGTACCAGGTCACCCTCGGCGGCTCCGACGGCTCCGCGCTCAGCGGCGCGCCGCAGGCCGGCAAGGTGGTCGGCCCCTCGTTCTCGGCGGCCGAAGTGCCGGGCGTGATCGAGGCCGTGCTCACCACGTACCGTGACACCCGTGAAAACGGCGAGACCTTCATCGACACCCTGCGCCGCGTGGGCCACGACCCGTTCAAGGCCGCAGCCAACGGTGCGCGATTCAAGGTGGAGGAAGCAGCATGAAAAAGACGCTCAACATTCTTTCGGCAGAAGAACACATCGACGACGGCGACCCGAAGGTCCTGCAACTGGCCAACGACGCCGACCCGCTCGCCATCGAGGTGTGCCTGGCAGACATCGAGCGCATCGACCTGAACTTTCCGAAGTTCACCGACGGCCGCGCCTACAGCCAGGCCTTCCTGCTGCGCCGCCGCCTGGGCTTCACGGGCGACATCCGCGCCACCGGCGACGTGCTGATCGACCAGCTGGTGCAGATGGAACGCACCGGCTTCTCCAGCGCCGTGCTCAAGGAAGGCGTGGACGCCTCCGACGCACAGCGCCAGTTCGACCGCTTCGCCACGTTCTACCAGGGCGATGCGGTGAAGACCGCGCCGCACTTCGTGGCCGGCGCCTGAGCAGACAAGAGAGTCCCATGAGCATCGCCACCGACATCGACTTCGCACGCATCAACACCGAACTCGGCCGCAACGCCGAGGGCCTGGTGGACTGGGCCGTCGGCCTGGGCCAGCCCGCGATCATCACCACCAACTTCCGCCCTTTCGAGGCCGTGATCCTGCACATGGTCACGCGCGCCAAGCGGGACGTGCCGGTGGTCTGGATGGACAACGGCTACAACACCGAGGCCACCTACCGTTTTGCCGACGAGGTGACGAAGCTCCTGGGCCTGGACTTGCACATCTACCTGCCGCGCCGCTCGCGCGCGCACCGCGAAGCGGTCGAAGGCCCCACGCCGGCGCTGGACGATCCGCGCCACGCCGCCTTCACCGAAGAAGTGAAGCTGGAGCCCTTTGCCCGCGCCCTGCGCGAAACGGCACCGAAGGTCTGGTTCACCGCGCTGCGGGCCACCGACACGGCCGTGCGCGCGCAGATGGACCCGGTCAGCGTCAACCCGGACGGCCTCATCAAGGTCGCGCCGCTGCTGCACTGGTCGTCCAAGGACCTGTACGAATACTGCGAAGCCAACGGCCTGCCCAACAACTTCGACTACGTGGACCCGACCAAGGGCGAAGACAACCGCGAGTGCGGCTTGCACCTGTCGCACTGAACGATCGCTCTCCGCCTCCAGGACCCATCCGATGAACGCCCGTACCGAAGCCGACCTGCTGCAGCCGCCCATGCATTCACCCGCGAACCTGTCCAACACGCACCTCGACGCGCTGGAAGAAGAAACCATTTTCATCCTGCGCGAAGTGGCCGCCGCCTTCGAGCGCCCCACCCTGCTGTTCTCGGGCGGCAAGGACTCGCTGGTGCTGCTCAAGTGCGCCGAGAAAGCCTTCGGCGTCGGCCGCATTCCCTACCCGCTGCTGATGATCGACACCGGCCACAACTTCCCCGAAGTGACGGCCTACCGCGACCAGCGCGCGCAGGAACTGGGCGCCGAACTCATCGTGCGCAGCGTCGAAGACTCGATGAAGCGCGGCACCGTGCGCCTGGCGCACCCGGGCGAATCGCGCAACGCGCACCAGTCGGTGACGCTGCTCGAAGCGATCGAAGAATTCCGCTTCGACGCGCTGATCGGCGGCGCCCGCCGCGACGAGGAAAAGGCCCGCGCCAAGGAGCGCATCTTTTCGCACCGCGACAGCTTCGGCCAGTGGCAGCCCAAGGACCAGCGCCCCGAGCTGTGGACGCTGTTCAACACGCGCCTGGCTCCCGGCGAGCACTTCCGCGTGTTCCCGATCTCGAACTGGACCGAACTCGACGTGTGGCAATACATCGAGCGCGAGAACGTCGGCCTGCCGTCGATCTACTACACGCACAAGCGCGAAGTGGTCGAGCGCCGCGGCCTGCTGGTGCCCGTGACCGAACTCACGCCGCCGCGCGACGGCGAGACCGTGCAGGTGCGCGACGTGCGCTTTCGCACCGTGGGCGACATCACCACCACCTGCCCGGTCGAGAGCCTGGCCGCAGGCGCGGGCGACGTGGTGCTGGAGACGCTGTCGGTCGACGTCAGCGAGCGCGGCGCCACGCGCATGGACGACATGACGTCCGAAGCTTCGATGGAAAAACGCAAGAAAGACGGTTACTTCTGATGAGCGCAACGATCGCAACCCCCGCCACGTCCGACGTCCACGGCGACACCGGCACCGCCCTGCGCTTCATCACCTGCGGCTCGGTCGATGACGGCAAGAGCACGCTCATCGGCCGCCTGCTGGTCGACAGCAAGACCGTGCTGCAGGACCAGCTGGCCGGCGTGCAGCGCGGCGGCGAGACCGACCTGGCCCTGCTGACCGACGGCCTCTCGGCCGAGCGCGAGCAAGGCATCACGATCGACGTGGCCTACCGCTACTTCTCGACCGCCAAGCGCAAGTTCATCATCGGCGACGCGCCGGGCCACGAGCAGTACACGCGCAACATGGTTACGGCCGTCTCGGCCGCCGACGCGGCCGTCGTGCTGGTCGATGCCACCAAGCTGGCCTGGGCCGCCGAGGTCGAAGACGGCACCGTGGTCAAGCGCGAGCTGCTGCCGCAGACGCGCCGCCACACGCTGCTGGCCCACCTGCTGCGCGTGCAGTCGATCGTGTTCGCGGTCAACAAGCTCGACGCCATCGACGACGCCGCCCTCGCCTTCGAGCGCATCTCGACCGCGCTGAACGCCTTTGCCGAAGCGGCCGGCGTGAAGGTCGCGGCCATCGTGCCGATCTCGGCCCTCAAGGGCTGGAACGTGGCCACGCGCCATGCCGACTGGGTCGGCTACGAAGGCCCGAGCCTGCTCGAGCTGCTCGAAGACCTGCCCGTGACTGCGCAGGACGAAGCCGTACCCTTTGCTTTCCCGGTGCAGTGGGTCGAGAAGTTCTCGGCCTCGGCCGACACCTCGCAGGGCCGCCGCGTGTTCTGGGGCCGCGTCGCCTCGGGCCACGTGGAGCCCGGCCAGCGCGTCACGGTGCTGCCCAGCAACCAGACCGCCACCGTGGCGCAGGTGCTGAGCCACACGCGCCAGCCGAAGACCGTGCATGCGGGCCACAGCGCCGGCATCGTGCTCGACCACGAGCTCGACGTGTCGCGCGGCGACTGGCTGCTGGCGCCCGAGGCCTTCGAGCCCGTGCGCGAGATCACCGCCACCGTGGCCTGGCTCGACGACGAGCCGCTGGTTGCGGGCCGCGTGTACTGGGCGCTGCAGGGCCACCGCTGGGTCAAGGCCAAGGTGGCGCGCATCGTCGATCGCGTGAACATCACCACCCTCGAATCCGAGCCGGCGACCCAGCTGGAGGCCAATTCCATCGGCGATGTGGTGCTCGCGCTGCAGCAGCCGCTGGCCGTCCTGCCCTTCGCCCAATCGCGTGCCCTGGGGTCGCTGGTGCTGGTCGATACGGCCTCTCATCGCACCTCCGCCGCCGTGCTCGTGCAGCCTCCCGCCGCAAAGGCCTAAAATCTAGGGTTTTCCAGCCCCTTCTCCTGACGCTAAAAGACAAATGACCCACGTCGTCTCCGAAGCCTGCATCCGTTGCAAATACACCGACTGCGTGGACGTTTGCCCCGTCGACTGTTTCCGCGAAGGTCCCAACATGCTGGTGATCGACCCGGATGAATGCATCGACTGCGCCGTCTGCATCCCCGAATGCCCGGTCAATGCGATCTACGCCGAGGAAGACCTGCCGGCCGACCAGATCGCCTTCATCAAGCTGAACGCCGAGCTGGCCCTGGCCGACGGCTGGAAGAGCATCACCAAGCGCAAGCCCGCCCTGCCCGAAGCCGAGGAGTGGAAGGACAAGACCGGCAAGATCTCGGAGCTCGTGCGCTGAGCCAGGCGCCCGCACCGATCGAGACCGACGCGCTGATCATCGGCGCCGGTCCGGTCGGCCTGTTCCAGGCCTTCCAGCTGGGCCTGCTCGAGATTTCCTGCCACATCGTCGATGCGCTGCCCGCCGCAGGCGGCCAGTGCGTGGCGCTGTACGGCCACAAGCCGATCTACGACATTCCCGGCACCCCGGTCACCAGCGGGCGCGATCTGGCGCAGTCGCTGTTGCAGCAGGTGGCGCCTTTCAAGCCGCAATTCCACTTCGGCGAGCAGGTTTCTACCCTGGCCCGCCAGGCCGACGACCGCCTGCTGCTGACCACCTCGGCCGGCACGGCCTTCGTCGCGAAGACCGTGTTCATCGCGGCCGGTGTCGGCGCCTTCGTGCCCAAGCGCATCACGGTCGATGGCATCGCGCAGTTCGAAGGCTCGACGCTGTTCTATCACCCCGATTCGCTCGACCGCTTCGCCGGCCAGACGGTCGTGGTGAACGGTGGCGACGACATCGCGCTCGAAACGGCCATCGCCCTCACGGCCCTGGCCAGGCAGGTCACGCTGGTCCACCGGCGCGACGGTTTCCAGGCCGACGAGGCGAACGTGGCCGCCATGCGCGCCCTCGTGGCCGACGGCAAGCTGGCCTTCCGGATCGGCCAGCCGAGCGCCTTCGATGGCCGGCAGCTGCAGATCACCACGCCCGATGCCACCACCGTCGACCTGCCGCTCGACGCGCTGGTCGCCTGCCTGGGCATTTCGCCGCGCCTGGGCCCCATCGCCGACTGGGGCCTCGAGCTGGAGCGCAAGCAGGTGCCCGTCGACACCGAGAAGTACGAAACCCGCGAGCCCGGCGTGTTCGCGGTGGGCGACATCAACACCTACCCGGGCAAGAAGAAGCTCATCGTCTGCGGCTTCCACGAGGCCACGCTGGCGGCCTGGGGCGCCGCCGCGCGGGTGTTTCCGGGCAAGGCGATCCCGCTGCAATACACAACCACCAGCACGCGCCTGCACGAGCTGCTGGGCGTGGCGGGCACTACCCCGCGCTGAGCAGCAACGGCCGGCAGGCCTCGATGAAGCTGCCCACGGCGGCGACGTAGCGGTCGATATCCTCCGTCGACAACGGCAGCGAGAGCACCACGAATCCGCGCGGCGAGGTGTAGATCCCCTCACTCAGCAGGTGGAAGAACAGCAGCTGCCGCAAGCGCCCGTCCACTGCCGCCAGGTCGGCCACGCGCCGCACCTCGCCCCGCAGGAAATGCGCATTCATGAGCGAGCCCACGCCGGTGAACTGCATCGCCACGCCTTCGCGCTCACACAGCACGTTGAGCCGCGACCGCATCGCCTCGCCCCGCTCGGCCAATGCACCCGCCGCCTCGGGCGTGAACAGCTGCGTGAGGCCCGCGTAACCGGCCGCCATCGTCATCACGTTGTTGTTGAAGGTGCCTGAGTGCGCAAGCGCGCCGGTGCGCGGGTCGAACTGCGCCATCACGTCCGCGCGCCCGCCGAAGGCGCCGAAGGACATGCCGCCGCCGATGTACTTGCCCAGCGTCGTCAGGTCGGAGCGAATGCCCAGCCCGTTCGCCAGCCCGTGCGGCCCCAGCCGCGACGTCATCACCTCGTCGAAGACCAACAACGCCCCGACCCGCGTGGCGCCGTCGCGCAATGCCTGAAGGAAATCGCGCCGCCCCGGAATGCAGCCGCTCGCGCCCTGCATCGGCTCGACCAGGATGGCGGCGATGTCCGCGCCGTGTGCATCGATCTGCGCGCGCGCCGTGTCCGCGTCGTTGTAGGGCAGCACGAGGAAGTCGAAGGGCACGGTGGTCAGCGACGGCTGGTCGCCGAAGCCCAGCACGCCGCCGTGGTAACCGCCCGAGAACACGACGATCTTGCGCCGCCCCGTGAAGCGCAGCGCAGCCGTGAGCGCCATCAGGTTCGCTTCGGTGCCCGAATTGGTGAAGCGCAGTTGCTCGACCTGCGGGAAGCGCTCGCAGATCGCCTGGGCGAGCCGGCCTTCGAGCAGGTTGTGGCCCGTGAGGTTGATGCCGCCCTGCATCGCCTCGATGACGGCCTCGCGGATCTCGGGCGCCGAGTGGCCGTAGACGCCGGCCGTGTACTCGGCGATGAAGTCGGTGTAGCGATGGCCGTCCGCGTCCCAGAGCGCCGCGCCTTCGCCCTTGGCGATGGTGAGCGGGAACGGCGCATAGAACAGCACCGAGCGGCTGTTGGCGCCGGGCATGTAGCGCGTCTGCGCCTCGAAACGGCGCAGGCTTTCGGGGTTGCCGTCGGTGAAGCGTTGATGGGCCTGGGCCAGGGCCTGGTCGATGGCGGTCGTCATGGGAGACATCCTTTGGGAGTGGAACGTGCCGGGAGCACCCGATCCATTTAATTGATCAATGCTCAATTAATAATGTTTATACAATCAATTCACCCGCTGCACAATGGCCGCATCCATGAAGAAAAAAGTCCCCGAGCCTCGCCCCCGGACGGCCGGCCGCCCTGCCGGCGGTGCGGCGCTGTCGAAGCAGCGCATCGCCGAAGCCGCGCTGGCGCACATCGACGCCTTCGGCCTCGGCGCCTTCAGCATGCGCGAGATCGCGGCGCAGCTCGGCGTGTACCCGGCCACCGTGCACTGGCATGTCAGCACGCGTGAGGCCCTGCTGGCCGAAGTCGCCGCCACGGTCATGGCGCAGGTCACGCCGCCCAAGGGCACGCTCGCCTGGCAGGACTGGATCGCCGAGCTGTTCCACCGCTGCCGCGCGGCGGTGCGGCAGCACCCGAACGTGGCGCAGCTGCTCGGGGCGCAGCTGGTGTCCAACGGCAGCCTGCCGACCGAACTGGTCGAAGGCGTGCTGGCGGCGCTGACCGAGGCCGGCTTCGACGGCGAGCCGCTGCGCGAGGCCTACAACTGCGTGATCGCCGCGATGCTGGGCTTCCTGACGATGGAGTTCTCACCCCTGCCCGCCGACAACACGCAGGCCTGGGCCGAAGAGCTGCGCGAGCGCGTCCACACGATCCGCCCGCTCGACCACCCCGTGCTTGCGCGCCACCTGCCGCAGCTGGCCAACAAGGCCTTCATCCTGCGCTGGGACAACGGCACCACCGTGCCGCTCGACAGCAGCTTCGAGCGGCACATCCAGATCACGATCGACGGGTTGGAGGCTTTCGCGCGCCGGCTCAAGCCGGCGCAGTGAGCGCGATGCGCAGCAGCGCGTCTTTCAGCCACAGCACGCCCGCGTCGGAGTTCGAGCGGCGGTTCCAGCAGACGACCGAGCGGTAGCCCGGCAGCTCGAAGGGCAGCGGGTGCACCGCGAGCCGGTCGCGAAAGCGCTCGGCCACGCGCAGCGGCAACACGGCGACATGGTCGGTCTGCGCCAGCAGGTCGACGATCTGGCCGAAGCTGGTCATCGCCACGCGCATGCTGCGCGTGCGCCCTTGCCGCGCCAGCACCTGGTCGATGAGGTCGTCCAGCGCCGAGCTGCCGTAGCCCAGGAACACGTGCGGTGCCTCGCAGAACGCATCGAGCGTGGCCGCCTCGCCCAGCGTCGGATGGCCGCGACGCACCGCGACCACGTAGCGGTCCTCGTACAGCAGCGCCGATTCGCAATCGCTCGGCGGCTGCAGGCGCGGCAGCACGGCCACGTCGAAGTCGCCCTTGCGCAGGCGCTCGGTGAGCGTGAGGAAGGAACTGGTCTCCCAGTGCAGGCGGATGCGCGAGCCGCAGGCCACGAGTTCGTTGGCGAGCGTCGGTAGCAGCAGGTGGCTCGCGTAGTCACTGCCCGAGATGCGGAAGATGCGCTGCGACGACGCCGGCTCGAAGCCCTCGCCGGGCTCCAGCATCGCCGACAGATCGGCCAGCACGCGCTCGACCTGGCCGGCCAGCGCATGGGCGCGCGCCGTGGGCTCCACGCCGTGGGCCGTGCGCGTGAACAGCGGATCGTCGAAGGTGTCGCGCAGCCGGTTGAGCGAAGCGCTCACCGCCGGCTGGCTCAGGAAGAGCCGGGTCGCCGCGCGCGACACGCTGCGTTCGCGCATCAGGGCATCGAAGGTCCGCAGCATGCCGACGTCGAGGCTGCGGATATCACGTTGGGCCATATCTCATATTCAAAGCTTCGAATTGCCCGCGGGGCAGGCTGTCCGTATCGTCCAGCGCACAAGTACAACACGACTGGAGACACGATGAATCGGTTCAGACCCTCGCCGCCCGAAGCACATGTGGCGGACAAGAAGTGCACCACGCGCCGCCATGCACTCGGTGTGCTCGGTGCCGGCATCGCGGCCCTCGCCGCCGGCCCCGCCTTCGCGCAACCCGCGCCCTTTCCCAACCGCGTGGTGCGCATCGTGCCCTTCGGCTCGCCCGGCGGACCGATGGACGCCATCGCCCGCGTCTATGCCGAGAAGCTCAAGGCGCGCTGGAACCAGCCGGTGATCGTCGAGGCCCGTCCCGGTGCCAGCGGCACCATCGCGGCCGACGCCGTCGCCAAGGCCGCGCCCGACGGTTACACCGTGCTGCTCACGCTGCCGCTCACGCACATCAACAACGTGGTGCTGCAGCCCCGGCTGCCCTACGACCCGGTGAAAGACTTCGAGCCGCTGTCGCAGCTGGCCACAGGCGGCCCGATGCTGATCGCCCGCGCCTCGGCGCCCTTCTCCACCGTGCGCGAGTTCGTGGCCTACGCCAAGGCGCATCCCGGCGTTTCGTACGGCACCTGGGGCAACGGCTCCAACGCGCACCTGTTCGGCGAACTGCTGGCGCGCCAGAACCACATCGACCTGGTGCACGTGCCCTACAAGGCCGAGGCCGCCGCGCACAACGACATGTTCGGCGAAGCGCTGGGCGTGGCCTGGGCCAACCCCGCGACAGCACGCGGCCTCGCACAGGCCGGGCGCATCAAGGTGCTGGGCATCACGGGCCGCCAGCGCGTGCGCTCGATGCCCAACGTGCCGACCTTCACCGAACAGGGCTTCGCAGGCTTCGACCTCGACAGCTGGATCGGCGTGTATGCGCCCGCCCGCACGCCGCAACCCGTGCTCGACGAATGGTCGCTCGCGCTGCGCGAGATCACGAAGCTGCCCGACATCCAGGAGCGGCTGGCCGGCTACGGCTTCGAGCCGCTGGGCAGCACGCCCGCCGAATTCCGTGCCGGCTACAAGGCCGACTTTCCCCGCGTGGCGGACCTGATCAAGGCCGCAGGAGTCACCCCCGAATGAGCGCCGTCGCCCCCTCTTCCGCCACGTCCGAGTGGCAACCCATCGCTTTCGACACCGGCACCGCCTACGGCCGCAAGGCGCCGAGCCACAAACCCGAGCTGACCGAGGTCGGCGCGGGCACGCCCATGGGCGAGCTGCTGCGCCGCTACTGGCACCCCATCGGCCTGGCCGCCGACGCCACCGACACGCCGCGCCAGGTGCGCGTGCTGGGCGAAGACCTCATCCTGTTCCGCGACAAGCGCGGCCGCGCAGGCCTCGTGCACTGGCGCTGCGCGCACCGCGGGGCCTCGCTCTACTACGGGCGCGTGGAAGAAGAAGGCATCCGCTGCTGCTACCACGGCTGGATGTTCGACGTGCAGGGCCACTGCGTCGACCAGCCCTGCGAACCCGATGGCGGCGCGCGCAGCCGCGGCCGCGTGCGCCAGCCCTGGTACCCAGTGCAGGAGCAGTACGGCCTGGTCTGGGCGTACCTCGGCCCGGCCGAGAAGAAGCCCGTGCTGCCACGCTACGACTGCCTCGAAACCATGGACGACGGCGAGACCCTGGAAGCCGACGGCAACAGCATCGGCGGCGGCGGGCCGCAGGTCATTCCGTGCAACTGGCTGCAGCACTACGAGAACGTGGCCGACCCCTTCCACGTGCCCGTGCTGCACGGCAGCTTCAGCGGCACGCAGTTCGTGGCGCTCATGGGCCAGATGCCCGACGTGAGCTTCGAGAGCACCGAGACCGGCGTGACGATCACCTCGATCCGCACGCTCGAGGACGGCAGCACCTTCCGCCGCGTGGCCGGCCCCGTGCTGCCAACGCTGCGCGTGGTGCCCAACCCGCGCGTGGCCGCCTACGGGCGCGTCGAGTCGATCGGCTGGGTGCTGCCGATCGACGACCACAGCTTTCGCATCTACACCGTCGGCCGGGTAAAAACCCCGGGCGATCTCGCCCGCGTGCGCTCGCGCCTGAACGGCAAGCTGTGGGAAGAGCTGAGCGAGGCCGAGCACCGCGCCTTCCCCGGCGACTACGAGGCGCAGGTGAGCCAGGGCGCCATCACGGCGCATTCGGAAGAGCACCTGGCCTCGTCCGACCGCGGCATCGTGATGCTGCGCCGGCTGCTGCAACGCCAGCTCGACGCGCTGCGTGAAGGCCGCGACCCGGCCGGCGTGAGCTTCGACCCCGCGGAGCCGCCCGTGCAGTTCGAGGCCGGCAACTTCCTCGTGCCCAAGGAATGAATGGTGTGTCGAGCGGCGCAGGCATCGCGGTGCGGGTGGCGCGCAAGACGGTCGAGGCCGAAGACGTGGCCGGCTTCAGGCTGGTGCCCGTCGATGGCGAGCGCTTGCCGGCCTTCACGCCGGGCGCGCACATCGACGTCGCATTGCCCGGCGGGCTGGTGCGCCAGTATTCGCTGTGCAACGCATCCGCCCCTGACGGCGAGGGGCACTACGAAATTGGCGTGCTGCGCGACGCCGCCTCGCGCGGCGGTTCGCGGGCGATGCACGACGCCGTCCATGAAGGCTCGGTGTTGCAGATCGGCCCGCCGCGCAACCTCTTCGCGCTCGACGAAAGCGCAACGCACAGCCTGTTGCTGGCCGGCGGCATCGGCGTGACGCCGCTGCTGTCGATGGCGCAGCGACTGGCCACGCTGGGGGCCGACTTCGCGCTGCACTGCTGCAGCCGCTCGGCGGCGCGCGCGCCCTACCGGCGGCGGCTCGAAGACAGCGCGTTCACAGACAAGGTGTTCTTTCACCACGACGACGGCCAGCCCGCGCAGCACATCGACCTCGCGGCGACCCTCGGCCGTCCGGCGCCGGGCCGACACGTCTATGTCTGCGGCCCCTCGGGCTTTCTCGAGGCCGTGCGCACGACAGCGCGCGCCCTGCACTGGACGGACGCGCAGGTGCACTTCGAATCGTTCTCCGGCGCCGCACCGCCGGCCGATGGACAAGGCAGCTTCGAGGTCGAACTGCACCGCTCCCGCCGCGTCGTCCGTATCCCCGCGACGATGACGGTACTGGACGCGCTCGCCGCCGAGGGCATCGAGATCCCGGTCTCGTGCGCGCAGGGCGTCTGCGGCACCTGCCTCACGCGTGTGCTCGCGGGCGAGGTCGCGCACCACGACCTCTACCTGACACCCGCCGAGCAGGCGGCCAACGACTGCTTCCTGCCCTGCTGCTCGCGGGCCCGCTCACCGAGGCTGGTGCTCGACCTCTAGCAGCTCGTAGAGCACCATCCGCGTCTGCCGCCCGCGCAGTTCGATCTACTCCTCGATGCGCCGCGTGGCCAGACGCCCGCCCAGCCCTTCGAAGGTCGCTTCGGACATCAGCGTGCGCGTGCCCAGCTGCTTGTTGGTGCCCTCGATGCGGCTGGCCGCGTTGATCACGTCGCCCAGCGCGGTGTACGACAGCCGGTCGCTCGAGCCGAGCACCCCGGCGATCACGACGCCGGTGTGCATGCCGATGCGCGTGCGAAAGGGCTGCAGGCCCTCGGCCTGCCAGCGGCGGTTGAGCTCGGTCATCTCGGCGTGCAGTTCGAGCGAGGCCACGCAGGCCCGGTAGTCCGCGTCGGGCAGGTCGGTGGGCGCGCCCCACAACACCATGATGCCGTCGCCCATGAACTTGTCGATCACGCCGCCGTGGCGCGCGAACACGCGGGTGGCGAGGTTGAAGTAGTCGGTCAGCTGCCGCATCAGCACATCGGCCGGCATCGATTCCGCGATGGCCGTGAATCCTTCCACGTCGGTGAACATCGCGGTGACGCGGCGCGGTGACCCGTTGGGTTCGAGGGCGTGCCCTTCGGCGATGAGCTGGCGGATCACGTCCACCGGCACGAACTTGCGAAAGGCCTGCAGGCTGCGCGCGGATTCGTCCAGCGCCTGGTTCAGGTGCTGGATCTCGAGCACGCGGCTCGACTCGCGCGGCAGGTCGTCGAGCTCCAGCCGCCCGATGCGCCGCGCCGTGCGCGAGAGGCTTTCGATGGGCGCGGTCACCAGCTTCGACAGGCGCAGCGAAATGAAGAGCGCGATCGCCAGGAACGCCAGCACCAGCAGCAGCGACCACAGCACGTTGCGATGCAGCGCACCCAGCAGCGCCTCTTCGGGCTCCCAGCTGACCAGATGCCAGTCGGTGGCCGGAATGCGCGAGGTCTGCACCTGGTAGTGGGTGCCCTCGTGCACGAGGGCAAAGGCCATGTCCTCGGTCCAGCCGCGGCTGCCGTTGGCCAGCATGTGGGCGTGCAGCGCGCCGAGCACGCCGTCGTCGGGGTCTTCGAGCTTGCGCACCGAATGCGGGTGGTCGCTGCGCGCGATCACGTGGTGGTCGGCGCTCAGCAAGGCACTGTGGCCGTGGCCCGTGCCGCCGAACAGGCGCACGAGGTTCGAGAGATGCCTCAGCGACACGCTGGCGACCGCCACCAACGTCTGCATGGCGCCCTCCTCGTCCTGCCGCCGGCTCGGCCGCGCATGGCTCACGCCGAGCTCCTTCATCGAGGGCAGCACGAAGGGCGCGGTCCACACGGCGCGCCGCGCCTTCTCGGCCTGCGTGAACCAGTCCTGGTGCACCGGGTCGTCCTCGCTGCGGAAGGCCTCGATGCGCGTCGTCTCGTAGCGCCGCCGCGGGTCTTCGTCGCCGTCGCTGTCGGGCGGCGACTTGTACTCCCAGGTCTCGGTGGTGGTGCGACCTTCGCGCAGCACCTGCCGCACCACCGGCGCGGGGTGGCGCATGGCCATCAAGAAATGGCCGTCGTCGCTGCCCACGCCGATGCTGTCGATTTCGGGTGTCTGCTCCAGCGCGGCCCAGAGCAACTCGGCGGTCTGCTCGCCGTCGTGGCCCGCCGGGTGCAGGTCGGGCGTGTGGGCGATGGCGCGCACCAGGCCCTCGGTCTTGGCCAGGAAGGCGAGGATGTTGTCCTCGACGCGGTCGTGGTTGACCTTGTGCGCCGACTCGCCCACCTTCGACACCAGCTTCTCCGCCCCCCAGTAGCCGAAGGCCACCAGCAGCAGCGACTGCAGCAGCGCGACCGCGCAGATGATCGTGCCGACGTCGACCCGGAAGCGCCGCAGCCGCGCGTGGGGTGCGGGCGATGAGGCCGGTGGTTCCGGGTGCTTGCGGTCGTCTGTCATGTGCGGGGAGCCTCCAGGGCATTCGAAGGCGCCCTCGTGGCGGAGATTCTCACCCGGGCCGTAGGCCCGCGGACCGGCGCATCGCGGGTCGGTCGACATCTGGACGATGACCGGCCCGCTTGCCGTTACGCCGCAGTCTTTGAGAAGTCAGGGGCCCGCTTCTCGGCGAACGCCGTGAAGGCTTCGCGCGCTTCGGGACTCTGGAGGCGCTCCACGAACTGCGCGCCTTCAAGGTCCATCTGGGCTGCAACGGCCGCGCCCTGCTTCATCAGGCCCTTCGTCAGCTTCAACGAGCCCGCGGCACGGCTGGCGAGCAGCTCGGCAACCTTTTGCGCCTCGCCGTGCAGGTCCGACACAGGCACGACCCGGTTCGCGATGCCCCAGGCCAGGGCCTGCGCAGCGGACACCGGCAGGCCCAGCGCAAACATCTCGTAGGCACGAACGTGGCCGATGCGGGCAGGCAGCAGCAGGCTCGACGCCGCTTCGGGAACCAGCGCCAGGTTGACGAACGGCGTGGACAGCAGCGCATCCTCAGCCAGCACGACGAAGTCGCAGTGCAACAGCAAGGTGGTCCCCACGCCGACTGCGCGTCCGTTGACCGCCGCAATCACCGGGCGCGTCGAACTCGCCAACGCACGCAGGAAACGGGCGACATGGCGCTCTTCGTTGCCGGCCTTCCCGGCAGCCAGGGCAGCAAATTCGCCCAGGTCGTTGCCCGAGGTGAACATGCCACCTTCGCCTCGCAACACGATGGCCCTGATGGACGGGTCGCTCTCGGCGCCTGCGATGGCATCGGCCAGACGGCCATACATCGCATTGGTCAGTGCGTTCATCTTCTCCGGCCTGGCCAGCGTGAGGGTCAGGACACCCTGGGTGGATTCGACGATCACGTGTTCGGTCATGGGTTCTCCTGGTTGCCCGCTCGCACCGTGCGAGAGGGATGGTATTTAGTTCGCATGCGAAGTATATGCTTCGCGTGCGAAATAAATACAGCTAAGATGTAACCTGCCGCGCCTCCGCCCAGGCCACAGGAATCCGATGAAAGCTCAAAAAAAATACAGGCTGGTGTTTCTTCTGAACGTCGCCCAGCGGGCGGTGCAGCGATGGAAAGAAACCCGCGGCGACGCCCTGCCCGCGCTGTCGGCAGCCCAGGCCGGCACGATGTTTTTCCTGTCGGCCAACGATGGCGCCCTGACGGGAGAAGTCGCGCAGGCACTGAACATCGGTGCCCCGGCCATGTCCGGCCTTGCCGCCCGGCTCGAAAAGGCCGGCTACCTGACCCGCGCGCAAGACCCGAACGACGGGCGCGCATTCCGCCTCTACCAGACCGAGGAAGGACGGCTGGCCGGACAGCGTGCAAAGGCCGGGCTCGGCGCGTTGAACGCACGGCTGACCCAGGGTTTCAGCGACGAAGAGATGGCAATCGTCGGCCGGTGGCTCGAATCGGTGGTCGAGAATTTTTCCGCCGAGGGCGCCGGAAAGCACGAGGAATAGGCCCTCGGCCCCGGCACGCCATCGGTGCGGCGGGTGCAAGGCCCGCCGTGGCCGGATTCTTCCGTGCGCAGGAACTTTTCGGTGCGTCTGCGACACACGCGCCTAAAATGACATTTCGCTAGGGGTGCTGCGCCGGTTTCGACCGGTGTGGCTGAGAAAGTCCCTTTGAACCTGACTGAGGTAATCCTCGCGCAGGGAAGCTGGTCCGGTGGCCTGTCGCGTTGTCTCGCGCGACGGCCGCGCCACTGGAGCCTCGCCCACCTGCCAAACCTTTTGCACTGGAGCAAACGGATGGCACACAACGACAACGACAGTTCCGCTTCGCCCGGCAACGAAGCGCTCACGCCCCTGCCCGCCTCCCGGCGCGTCTTCGGCTGGCACGACCACGCCTCGCTGTGGTTCAGCCTTGGCGTCGGGCTGCTGGTGATGCAGATCGGCGCCTACCTGGTGCCGGCCGTGGGCACGCGCGACGCGGCGCTGGCCATCGTGCTGGGCTCGCTGCTCGGCGCCGGGCTGCTGGCCTGGACCGCGCGGCTGGGCTGCGAAACCGGCCTGGCCAGCGCCGGCCTGATGCACGCCACCTACGGCAGCGCCTTCGCGCGGTTGCCGGTGCTGCTCAACATCGTGCAGCTGGTGGGCTGGACCACCTTCGAACTCGTGATCATGCGCGAGGGCACGCAGGCCATCGGGCAGCAGGCCTTCGGCCCCGCGCTGGGCACGGCCTGGGGCGGCGTACTGACCACGCTGCTGTGGGGTGCGGTGCTGCTGGCGCTGCTGGCCGGCTCGATGGTCAAGCTGGTGCGCCGCTTCGTGAGCCGCTTCGGCCTGCCGCTGGTGGTGCTGTCGCTGCTGTGGCTCAGCTGGCAGTTCGCCACGCAGCTGCACGCCAAGGGCCTGGACGCCTTCTGGGCGCGGCCGGGCAACGGCAGCATGGGCATGTTCAGCGCGCTCGACCTCGTGATCGCGATGCCGGTGTCGTGGCTGCCGCTGGTGGCCGACTACGCGCGCCACGGCAAGCGCAGCGCCGGGGGCGGCCTGGGCAGCGCGTTCAGCGGCACCTGGATCGGCTACGCGCTCGCCAACATCTGGTGCTACGCGCTGGGCGTGATGGTGGTGAGCGTGGCCGAGCCGGGCACCAGCCTCGTCATGGCGCTGCTGCTGGCGCAGGGCGGTCTGGTGGCTCTGGGCCTGATCCTCATCGACGAACTCGACAACGCCTATGGCGACGTGTACTCGGGCTCGGTGTCCACGCACAGCCTGCTGCCACGCTGGAGCGTGAAGCGCTGGGGCCTGCTGCTGGCGGTGCTGTGCATCGGGCTGGCGCTGGTGCTGCCGATGCACACGCTCGAGCCCTTCCTGCTGCTGCTGAGCTCGGTGTTCGTGCCGCTGTACGGCGTGATCCTCGGGCGGCTGGGCAGCGGGAGTGCCGTGTCGGCAAGCGGCACGCGCACCATCGACTGGGGCGCGGCGCTGATCTGGCTCGCGGGCATCGCGGCCTACCACGCGCTGGCCAAGTGGGCGCCGCAGTTCGGCTCGGCGTTGCCGACGCTGGCGGCGACTTTCGTGCTGGCCTGGCTCAGCCGGCCGACAGCGGCACGCGGTGGGTCGGCACTGGCGCAAAGCCGTGGTTGAGCGGACCGTGGCCCGCGCCCACCAACACATCCGCACCGGCGCGCATCGCGCCGAGGATGTACGCGCGTGCGCGCTCGACCGCCTCGGGCAGCGCCAGGCCCAGTGCCAGGTGCGCGGCGATGGCCGACGAGAGCGTGCAGCCGGTGCCGTGCAGGTTGCGGCTGGCGATGCGTTGCGACGCGAGCCGCTTGCGCGCGCCGCTGCGCTCCAGCAGCACGTCGACCACCTCGTCGCCCGGCAGGTGGCCGCCCTTGAGCAGCACGGCCTTCGCGCCGAGCGCCAGCAGTTCGTCCGCCGCGCCGTCGAGCGCGTCGATGCCGCCGATGGCATGGCCGACCAGCAAGGCGGCTTCATCGAGGTTGGGCGTGACCACCACGGCGCGCGGGAACAGCTCGCGCACCAGCACCTGTACCGTCTCGGCCGCGATCAGGCGGTCGCCGCTGGTGGCGATCATCACGGGGTCGAGCACCACGTTCTTCAGCTGGTAGCGGTCGATGGCCCAGGCCACCACCTCGACCACCTCGGGCGCGTGCAGCATGCCGAGCTTGACGGCATCGACACCGATGTCTTCCACCACGGCCTGGATCTGCGCCTTCAGGAAGTCGGGCGGCACGCCGTGGATGCCCGAGACGCCCACCGTGTTCTGCGCGGTGAGCGCGGTGATGGCCGTCATGCCGTAGCAGCCGAGGGCCGCGAAGGTCTTGAGGTCGGCCTGGATGCCGGCGCCGCCGCCGCTGTCCGAGCCGGCGATGGAGAGCACGCGTGCGTAGCGCTGGGTGGGTGCTTGGGTCATGGCGAAAATTATCGGCGAGCCGATGGAGGCGCCGCATGAGCGCACCGCATCCCCTGCCTTTCGGCTCGGCGGCGATCCTCGGCGCGGGCCTGATGGGCCGGCTGCTCGCGGTCGAGCTGGCACGCGCGGGCTGCCGCATCGACCTGTACGAGGCCGGCAGCCCCGAGGCCGAAGGCGCGGCCGCGCGCGTGGCCGCGGCCATGCTCGCACCGCTGGCCGAATCGGCCGTGGCGCCGGTGTCGGTCGTGCGCATGGGCCAGCACGCGCTGTCGCGCTGGCCCGAGCTGCTGGCGCCGCTGGCGCAACCCGTGTTCTTCCAGCGTGAAGGCACGCTGGTGCTGTGGCACCGGCAGGACGCCGCCGAGGCCACGCGACTCGCGGGCGTGCTGGCACGCACCGGCGCGCAGGTGCCCGAGCTGGCGCCGATGCAGGCGCTCGACACGCCCGCCGCCATCGCCGCGCTGGAGCCGTCGCTGGGCACCCGCTTCGCGCGCGGCCTGTACCTGCCGGGCGAAGGCCAGCTCGACAACCGCGCGCTGCTGGCGTCGCTGCGCGCCACGCTCGAAGCCGATGCGCATGTGACGCTGCACTGGCAGTCGCCGCGTGCGCCTTCCGACTTTTCGCCCGGCACGGCAGGCCAACCCGACTGGGTGATCGACTGCCGCGGTCTCGGCGCCAAGCCGCAATGGAACGCGCTGCGCGGCGTGCGCGGCGAGGTGATCCGCGTGCATGCGCCCGAGGTCACGCTGCAGCGGCCCACGCGGCTCGTGCATCCACGCTACCCGCTGTACATCGCGCCCAAGCCCGACCATCTGTTCGTGATCGGCGCGACCGAGATCGAGTCGGACGACATGTCGCCCGCCAGCGTGCGCTCCACGCTCGAGCTGCTGAGCGCGGCCTACGCGGTGCACAGCGGCTTTGCCGAGGCGCGCATCGTCGAGATCGCGACGCAATGCCGGCCCACGCTGCCCGACAACCTTCCCGCCATTCGCCAGCCCGAGCCGCGCGTGCTGCAGATCAACGGCCTGTACCGCCACGGTTTCATGATCGCGCCCGCCCTGCTCGACGCGGCGATGGAACTGCTGGCGCATGGCCGCGCCACGCTCGCTCGCGGCTTCGGCATGGACTTGCCCGACGCATGACGACAACGACCACCCCGATGAACATCCTGATCAACGACAAGCCCTGCACACTGCCCGAGGGCGCGCTGCTCGCCGACGCGCTGGCCGTGCTGCAGGCCGTGCCGCCCTTCGCAGTGGCGGTGAACCGAGAGTTCGTGCCGCGCTCGGCCTACGCCACGCACCCGCTGCATGCGGACGACCGCGTCGAGGTGATCCGGCCGGTGACCGGCGGCTGAACGACACCACAGAGACAAGACGATGGAGACGACAACCATGACCCACCCCGACCCGCTGGTCCTCTACGGCCAGACCTTCCACAGCCGCCTGCTGCTGGGCACCGCGCGCTACCCGTCGCCCGACGTGCTCGAAGCGGCTGTGCAGCGCGCGAAGCCCGCGATGCTGACCGCCTCGCTGCGCCGCCAGACCGCCAGCCAGGGCTCCGGCAACAGCGACCTCGGCAACGGCTTCTGGGAGCTGCTGCGCAAGCTGGCCGTGCCGGTGCTGCCCAACACCGCCGGCTGCCACAGCGTGCAGGAAGTGATCGCCACTGCGCAGATGGCGCGCGAGCTGTTCGACACGCCGTGGATCAAGCTCGAGCTCATCGGCGACGACTACACGCTGCAGCCCGACACGCTGAACCTCGTCGATGCAGCGTCGCAGCTGATTCGCGACGGCTTCCATGTGCTGCCGTACTGCACCGAAGACCTCGTGCTGTGCCAGCGCCTCGTCGATGTCGGCTGCCAGGCCGTGATGCCGTGGGCCGCGCCCATCGGCACCGGCCGCGGGCCGGTCAACCCGTATGCGCTGCGCCTGCTGCGCGAGCGGCTGCAGGTGCCGATGCTGGTCGACGCGGGCCTCGGCCTGCCCTCGCATGCGTGCCAGGTGATGGAGTGGGGCTACGACGGCGTGCTGCTCAACACCGCCGTCGCGCTCGCACAAGAGCCGGTCGCCATGGCCGGCGCGTTCGCCGATGCGGTGCAGGCCGGCCGCGCCGCCTACCGCGCCGGTGCGATGGCCGCGCAGGACGCCGCGCAGCCCAGCACGCCCGTGCTCGGCACGCCCTTCTGGCACCACGCACCATGAACCCCATCGACACCGCCAATGCCCGCGCCGTGGCGCAAGCCATCGTCGCGGCCCACGGCCTGCGCTTCGGCGCCGCCATGTCCACGCCCGTGAGCGGTGCACCGCGCTTTACGTCGGACGACGCTGTCTACCGTGGCGCGAAGCAGGCCTGCACCGCACTCGGCTTCATCGAGATCGACGCCGAATGCCTCGCCCATGCATGGCGCGCGCAGACCGAACGGCTCAGCCAGTTCGACGCGTCGGCATGGCCCGATGCGCCAGCCGATTTCGGCATGGGACCGTTTCCACCCACCGCGCGCGCCGACGCCTTTCCGCCCTGCCCCGAACGGCTCGGCCTCTACGCCGTGCTGCCCGACGCGGCATGGGTTGGCCGCATGGCGCGCGCCGGCGTGCCGACGGTGCAGTTGCGCTTCAAGTCGGACGACGCCGAGGCCGTCGCGCGCGAAGTGCAGGCCGCCGTCGATGCGGTGCGCGGCACGGGTGCGCTGCTCTTCATCAACGACCACTGGCAGGTCGCCATCGCGGCCGGCGCCTACGGCATCCACCTCGGACAGGAAGACCTCGACGCGCTGTCGCCCGATGAACTGCAGCAACTGCGCGCCTCGGGCCTGCGGCTGGGCGTGAGCACCCATGGCTACGCCGAGATGGTGCGCGCCGACGCGGTGAGCCCGAGCTACATCGCGATGGGCGCCATCTACCCGACCACGCTCAAGAGGATGGCGACCGCGCCGCAGGGCGTGGCGCGGCTCGCGGCCTACGCGCGGCTGCTGCGCGGCTACCCGCAGGTGGGCATCGGCGGCGTCGATGCCGTGCGGTTGCCCGAGGTGCTCGCCACCGGCGTCGGCTCGGTTGCCGTGGTGCGCGCACTGGTCGCCGCCGACGACCCCGAGGCCACGGCCGCGCAATGGATGACGGCAATGCACGCCGCCCCGGTTTCCCCTGAACGCACAGAATGAACGCTCGACTTTTCTCGCACTCCCCGCTTTCGCGCGCGCTTGCCGCAGCCCTTCTCACTTTCGGTGCCTGCGGCGCGCATGCGCAATCGACATCGCAAGCACTGCCCGAAGTCACCGTGAACGACGGCGCCGCCGCGCCGCAGGCCGAGATCAGCGGCTTCGGCGATGTGCCGCTGCGCGAGCTGCCGCTGTCGGCCACCATCATCGACAGTCAGCAGCTGCGCAGCAGCGGCGCACGCCGCCTCGCCGACCTGACGCAGTTCGACGCCTCGGTCACCGACGCCTACAACTCCGCCGGCTACTGGGACTACCTCACGGTGCGCGGCTTCGTGCTCGACAACCGCTTCAACTACCGTCGCGAAGGCCTGGCGATCAGCGCCGAGACGGCGATCCCTCTGGACAACAAGGAGCGCATCGAGATCCTGCGTGGCACCAGCGGCATCCAGGCCGGCACCAGCGCGCCGGGCGGGCTCGTCAACTACGTCGTCAAACGCCCGACCGAGCAGGAGCTGCGCACCATCCGCCTCGAAACCACGAGCCGCGGCAGCGTGCTCAGCGCGCTCGACTTCGGCGGGCGCTTCGGCGAGAACCGCCAGTTCGGCTACCGGCTCAACGTGGCCGGCGAAAAGCTCAAACCGCTCACGCACAACCTGGACGGCAGCCGCCGCCTCTTCTCGCTCGCGGCCGACTGGCGCATCACGCGCGACTCGGTGCTCGAGTTCGAGGTGGAGCAAAGCCACAAGCAGCAGCCGAGCCAGAACGGCTACAGCCTGCTGGGCAACACGCTGCCCCGACCGGTCGATCCGCGCATCAACCTCAACAACCAGCCGTGGTCGCAGCCCTCGGTGTTCAAGGCGCTGACCGGTACGGTGCGCTTCAGCCAGGCGCTGAATGCCGACTGGCGCTGGAGCGCGCAGATCGGCCAGCAGCGCCTGAAGACCGACGACCGGCTGGCCTACGCTTTCGGTTGCGGCGCCGAAGGCAACTACGACCGCTACTGTTCCGACGGCACCTTCGACGTGTACGACTTCCGCAGCGAGAACGAGCGCCGCACGCAGACCGCGGGCAGCCTGAACCTCAAGGGCAACGTGATGACAGGCAGCGTGCGCCACGAGCTGGGCTTCGGCCTGCTGCAAAGCCGCGTGCGCAACCGCTTCCAGGACCAGGCCTACAACTACGTCGGCACCGGCAACATCTGGGCCACCGCGATGACGCCGGCCGACCCGCGCCTGACCGACGCCAACACCAACCGCAACGAGCGCTCGACCGAGCTGTCGGTGCAGGACGCGATCCGCTGGAACGACCGCTTCACGACCTGGATCGGCGCGCGGCACACGCGGCTGTCGCGCGACAGCATCCGCACCGACGGCTCGCGCCCCACCGGCTACAGCGACAGCATCACCACGCCGTGGATCGCGGCCAGCTACACGATCCAGCCCGGGTTGCTCGCCTATGCGAGTTGGGGCAAGGGCGTCGAGTCTCAGGTCGTGCCCAACAAGAGCTCGCAGTACGCGAACGCGGGCGAGGCGCTGCCCGCGCTGCAATCGCGCCAATGGGAACTGGGCCTGAAGGGCGGCGACGCGGCGTTCAACTGGCAGCTCGCGTGGTTCGACATCTCGCGCCCGATGACCAACCTCGACCTGTGCGGCGCGTCCTGCACGGTGCGCAACGACGGCCGCGCGGTGCACCGCGGCCTCGAGGCCGGCGCGCAATGGGCCGGCGGCCCCTGGCGCCTGGGCGGCAGCCTGGCGCTCATCGACGCCAAGCGGCGCGGCAGCACGGCCGCGCCCGAGCTCAACGGACAGGCGCCCACCAACGTACCCAAGCAGGTGCTGCGCGCGCAGGCCGCGTACCGCTTCGCGTCGGTGCCGGGCCTCGAACTCGCGGGACAGCTGTCGTACGAAGGTCGCCGCAACGTGCTGCCCGACGGCTCGATCCGTCTGCCGTCGTGGACGCGCCTGGATGCGGTGCTGCGCTACGACACCAAGTTGGCCGGCATGGCCACGAGCTGGACGCTGGCCGTCGACAACCTGTTCGACCGCCGCTACTGGAAAGAATCGCCCTACCAGTTCAGCCACGTCTACCTGTTCCCGGGCGCGCCGCGCACGCTGCGGCTGGGTGTGAGCATTGCGATGTGAGCGTGATGCTTCGTGGTCACCGCGGCCCCGTCGCCACGATTTCGTTGCGCCGGCGCCTCGGTGTTTTGGAAGCCCAAAAAACCACGCTATAATCTAAGGCTTGTTCCTCGATAGCTCAGTTGGTAGAGCGCCGGACTGTTAATCCGTAGGTCCCTGGTTCGAGCCCAGGTCGAGGAGCCATCACAAAGCCGCAAGGCCTCTGGAAGGCCCGCTACTCACAAGGTAGCGGGCCTTTTCATTTGTGAGACGACCGTCGAACGAAGACGTGTGCCAAGCGATGGAAAGAAATCGCCCCGCACACTTCGATTGGCAAAAATTGAGGGTCGCCGTTCAGAACGGCGATTCCATTGAATATAATTGAAGGCTTGTTCCTCGATAGCTCAGTTGGTAGAGCGCCGGACTGTTAATCCGTAGGTCCCTGGTTCGAGCCCAGGTCGAGGAGCCACCATGCTGAAGGCCCGTTACCCACAAGGTAACGGGCCTTTTCGCTTTGCGGCCCCTTTTGCTTTGGCGCCACATATCGGCCGCCGCCTGCCCGCTCGCGGGCCTGTCCGACACGCAGGCCCCGCCCTGCGTGCAAAACTCCCTCTTTGTTAATGACTTGTGCTGCCCTGCCCCGGGCAAACCCGTGCACGCGACGCGCCGCTCAGGCGTTGTTTGGGCTCAGTCATTCACAAATAACAACCATCAAGGGCATCACGATGAAACTCACAAGAATTCTTCTGGCCGCCGCCGTGGCCGCCGCCACCTTGCCCGCCGTGGCGCAGGTGTCCGTCAACATCAACGTGCCGGGCCTGATCCAGGTCGCGCCGCCTGCACCACGCTACGAACCCGCGCCCCGGCCGCGCAGCGGCCAGGTCTGGGTGCCCGGCCATTGGCAGTGGAACGATCGCGCCTACGCATGGCGCCCCGGCTACTACGTCGCGGCCCGCCCCGACTACGCCTACGCCCCGGGCGGCTGGGTGCGCGCCGACGGCGGCTGGCGCTGGCGCGAAGGCGACTGGCGCCGCGCCGAGCGCCGTGAGGAACGCCGCGAAGACCGCCACCACCGCCGTCATGACCACGACCGCTACGACCATGACGACGATCACCGCGGCGGCGGCCATTGCCCGCCCGGCCAGGCGAAGAAGGGCCGCTGCTGATAGCAGCAGCAGCTTGCGCGCCTGCTGACGCGCAAGCCCTCAGTTCACCGTCACCCTGAACCGCACGCTGCCCGTGCCGCCGGGCGCGAGTTGCCCGGTGAACTTCCAGTCCAATGGCCCCGTTCCGCCCGGCGCTTGTGCGGCCGCGCATGCCACGGCCGGCGCAGGCAATGCATTGGCCGGCGTGCGCTTCGTGCATGCGGTCAGCGTCGCCGGGGTCGTGCCTTCCTGCGAGCCGGCAAAACTGGTGTAGACCGGGGTGACGTCGCTCACCGTCAGGCCGCTGATCGGCGTCGCGCCGTTGTTGGTGTAGGTGATGCGGTACTCGAGCGTCTCACCCGACTTGGCTTCGTTGTTGAGCCCGAAGTCGCCGTTCTTCGTCAGATTGCGCACTTCCTTCTTGAGCTCCAGCGCCGTGCTCGACACGGTCGTGGTGTCGAGCACGAGGTAGCTCGCGCTCAACGCGGGTGATGCGTTCGTGAACACGAAGCTCGCCTGCACCGAGCGCTTGTCGTTGTAGCCGGCGAGCGCGCCGGCCGGAATGAACTCCTGCACCACCACGCACAGGTTCTGCCCTGTCGTCACAGGCCGGGGCACCGCCGGCGGATAGAGCACCGCGGCGCCGGCCTGCAGGGCGCCGGTGCAGCCCGGGTCGTCGAAGATCCTGGCGCTCCAGCCGTCGATCGGCGGCGTGGCCTCCGCACCTGCCACGCCGAAGCTCACCGTCCCGCCGGTCTGCGCCACGAAAGTGTGCGCGTGGCTCACGCTGCTGCCGGGCGAGCCGGTGCGGGCGCTGTCGGCGCCGAAGCGGTTGAGGGCCACATCGCCGAAGTTCAGCTCGCCGGCCCGGGCCTCGTTCCATGCAAAGGCGATGTGATCCGGCGCCCCCGCGGCGGTGCGCGTGTAGGTGTAGGTCCGCCCGCCCACAGCCACGCCCGTGCCGGAAGGCAGCGGCGTGCTGCCGACCGACGCCCCCGTGGACAGATGCCCCGCCGGCGTCACCTCCTCGACGCACAGCGGATCGCCGTTGGACGGCGACGAAGGCTGCGACGGCACCTCCAAGCGGTAGTGGCCCAAGCCGTCGGTCACGGCCGTGGACCACACGCGCGCGCCGCAGTTCGTGAGCCGCATCCGCACGCCCGCCAGCCCGGCCTCGCCGCCGTTGGCCACGCCGTCGTTCGGCACGCCCGCACCGCTGCCGTTGTCGTTGAAGACGCGGCCGGTGATGGCATGTGCATCGCTGTTGACGAAGGTGCATCGGATGTCCGCGCCCACCACCATCCATTCGGCGGGAATCGTCAGCACGTTGCCTGCCAGCACCACCGGCGGTGCCTGTGCCGCCGCGGCGGCCGGCCTGGAACCCGACGCCCCGCGAATGGGCGACGGCGCAATGAGGTCCTTCAGGTCGTAGCAGCTGGCGCTCACCGGATTCACGGGCCAGCCGGCGGGCGACGTTTCGGTAATGGTCGCCGGGACGCCGACCTTGCCGGTGATCGTCTGCGCGCCAGCACCCTGCCCCGGCACGGTGACCGTGATGGTGTCGCGGGCCACGCTCAGGCCCGACAGCGCAAAGTCGAAACGATGGGTGCCGGAACCGCTGATCACGTCCTTGGCGATGCGAAGTTTCGGATCCCCCAGGCGGACGGCGACCGGCGGCGTCGTGTCATCACAGATCGCCTCGTTTGGCGTGGCTGTGCATGCCGGATCGCCGCCGCCACTCAGGTTGACGGTGTTCGTTCCCCCCTGCGGCCCCACGGCCGCGGCATCGACGTGCACGGGAATCCGGATCTGAAACAAGCCCGGCGCGACCCCCGCAGCCACGCTGCAACGGACGATCGCGGAGCCCGCCGCAGAGCAGCCGCTCAGGACACCCGTGGTCCCGATCGCGAGCAGCACGGGCGGCCCTGCCAGCGTGATGCCATGGGGCAACACGTCCTCAAGCACGAGCGGCGCAGTGGTCGGTCCGTTCTCCACCCAGACATCGACCTCATAGAACTGCCCCGGCATTCCCACGATCAATGAATTGGTGCTCGCGTATTTCAACGCCATGATGTGAGGCGCAGGGGCCACAGGTGTGGTCGCCGCACTCACGCATGCCCCCGCACCGTTGCAGGCAGGGTCCCCGCCGCCCACGGCCGTGGCCACGTTGGTCACGCTCGGCCTCGCGGTCGCCAAGGGCGTCACCGGGATGACGAACGACGCGGACGTTGCCATGCCCGCAGGCACCGTGCACGTCACGGCCTGCCCGGCCCTGCTGCAGCCCGCCGGCAGTGCACCGATCGCCAAGGAGGCAGGAATGGTGTCGGTGATGACGCTGTTCGCCGTGGTCATGCCGCCGTTGGTGCTGCTCAGTTTCAGTGTGTAGCTGGCCTGCGCGGCAACGGCGAACTGCGCCACATCAGCGATCTTTTCGAGTTTCAGCGTCGCTTGGGGCACCACGCGCGTGGCCGGCGTGCTCGCATCGCACGCCTCTGCCGACGCCGTCGTGCAGGCGACATCTCCACCGCCGCTGAGATTCACCATGTTCGTGCCGCCCGTTGCGCCCACGGCCGACGCGGCGACGTTCACAGGAATCCGTATTTCGAAAGTACCAGGCGCGATGCCCGCCGCCACGCTGCAGTTGGTCGTGTTCGATCCCGAGGTCGGGCAACCACTCAGCACGCCGTTGGTCGTTCCCGCCACCAATGTCGGGGCCCCGCGCAGAGTGACACCCGGCGGCAAGGTGTCCATCACCGAGATCGGCGCCGTGGTCGTGCCGTTGGCCACGGTAACGAGCACAGCGTAGAACTGGTTGGGCGCCCCCACCACCAGCGGGCTGGCGCTGACCGTCTTGGTCGAGGTGATGACCGGTGGAGGCGTAGGGACCACCGGCGTGGTCACCGTGCTCGTGCACGCCCCCATGTCGTTGCACATGGCGTCTCCCCCTCTCGATACCGTGGCCGTGTTGGTCACGCTGGGCACGGCAGAAGGCAGGGGCGTCACCGGAATGACGAAGGACACGGACGATGTGAGCCCTGGGGGCACCAGGCAACCGACGTTCTGGCCTATTCGGCTGCACCACGGGGGAAGGTCGCCGATGGTCAGCGAAGACGGCACGTTGTCGGTCACCACCATTTCGGAAGTGGTCGCGGTGCCACTCGAGTTCGTCAGCGTGAGTGTGTAGCTGGCGGGCTGGCCGACGACCCATGGGGCCGCGCTGGCTTCCTTCTTGAGCGCCAATGGGGGAACTGGGAGGTTTGACACGAAGAAGCACACCTTGTTGTCCGACCCATTCGGCTGGCCGTCGAGTGGCTCGTGCGAGAGCGTGACGGAAGACACGGATGTTCTCGAAACAAAGGCCCATGCAGAGCCCCCAGAACCGGCTGTCGCCCCCCCAAGATTGCCGTCTGCATCGATTTTTACCGGCACAAGGCCACCTATCCGTGCGGCCTCTGGATCGGCGGCAGGCGTCGTGACCTCCGCCGCAGTGAACGGATAGTGATTTCCGTTGACGGACACCACCATCTTCTCGCACCCGACGTCTGAGCTGCAGTTGAGCGTGTAAGTTCGAACGCTCAGGTTCTTCACCGGCACAGAAAAATTGAACGTGCATGCCTCCCACGAGTTGAACTTTCCCAGCGTGAGATAAGTACCCCATGCGTACTTGGTCTCCACCCTGCATGCACCCTCCGTGGTGACAGCGACTTCCCCGTAGTTCCCGCTCTTCCATATACATAGCTCCGCAGCCGTGGCCTGCGTGCCGATCAGGAGCAAGGTCAGTGCCAGAAAGACGACGCCGCGCAAGGAATGAAAGAAGTGCGCCGCGCCTCTCGCAAGTGCCATCGCACGCGCCCGCACGGGCAGGCAGCGAAGCGCCGTCGCGCAGCGCATCGAATCATTTTTTTGCATTTTCATTGGCCATTCCTCCGCGACTTCATCGATCGGTCCGCTCGTCTTTCACGGGGGCTGCTGCGCCCGCCGACGCGGCACCCAGCGCCGTCTCGTCGAACTTGAAACGCAGCCGGATGTACGCGCCCTTGCTCGTGTAGTCGTTGGCCGCCAGGTCGCGGTCTTTCAGGCCCACGAAGTTGTAGCCCGCCGACACCCACAGGTCCTTCATGACCTGGTAGCCGACTTCGATGCCCAAGGTCTTCTGCAGGCCGCCGCCCTTGCCACGCAGCAGGCCGGCCTGCACGCCGAGGTCCCAGCTGTCGTTGAGGTCTTGCGTGTAGCGCGCCTGCAGCAGGTGCGCCCAGTAGGTGCTGCGCAGCAGGCCGTCGTCGGCGCGCGACCACTTGGCGGCGTAGCGCCCGTTGATCACGGTGCCGGGGCGCGGGTTGTAGTTGAGGTGGGCCGAGACGATGTCGGCGCTGGTGCGCCCGGGCAGCGCTGCGCTGCCGTTGCCCGCACCGAAGACGCTCGCGCCGTCGAGTGCGCCAGTCGAACTGCCGGTGCCGGTGACGCGCTCGGAACGGCGCTCGTAGCGCATGAGCGCGTTCCAGCTGTCGGTGTCCACCGGGCGGTAGGCCAGGCCGATCTGGTGGCGCGCCAGATGGTGCGCGTTGCCGGCGTTGGCGCCCTGCCCTTCGCTGGCGCTCATCACGCTGCGCGCCAGCAGGCTCCATGACGCATCGATCTTGAAGCCGAAGCCCGCGCTGAACAGGCGCGTGTCGGCGTCGTCGCCGTGGCGGCCCTCGAGGATGCCGCTGGCCTTGATGCGCGCGTCGGTGTATTCCACGCCGCCGGTGATGGCGGTGGAATCGCCCGCCAGGCCGCTGGCGTGGCCGGTGCCGTTGTTGCCGCTGTTGCGCAGCCCGCCGATCTGGCGCGTGTGCTCGACGCCACCGGTCAGGCGCCAGTGGTCGTCGACCCTGAAGGTGTTGCGCACGCCCGTGGCGGCCTGTGCCGCGCGCCCGTCGAGGCTGTCGGCCAGGCGGTACTCGCTGTACACGCGCCCGCCCTCCATGTAGGCGCTCTCGATGCCCAGGATGCCCACGTTGTTCGACTGCCCCGCGTTCAGCTCGTACGGCCCGTAGAGGCTGGAAACCAGCTCGTAGCGGCCGTACAGGCGCGTCTTGTCGGTGACGGCGTAGTTGCCGCCCACGGCGAGCACGTGGCGGTCGGACTTGCGGATGTCCTGCTCGCCTTCGACGAACACGTTGGCTTGCGGCACGCCCGGCACCTGCGCCGACAGGCGGGCGCGCACGGTGGTCAGGTTGTCGTCGTTGGCGTTGGCCTGGGTGCCGGCGTTGGCCGCCGCGCCGAGCGCGGTGACGTTGTTGGCGGCCACGCCGCTGCCGAGGTTGCCGCTGTAGGTGGAGACCTGGCCGTAGTCGAAGCCAGAGCCGCTGCCCAGACCGGTGCCGTTGTGGCCGTGGCGCAGGCCGAACTCGCCCACCAGTTGCTCGCCGAACTTTCGCTGCACGCTGGCGGTGATGCCGCGGCGGGTGCCTTCGCGCAGGGCGTCCTGGCCGTAGAGCAGTTCGCCGCGCAGCGCGGTGGCGGCGTCGAGCCGGTACTCGGCGCGCGCCGAGGCTTCGGTGCGCCCGGCCGAGAAGCTCGCGCCGGGGTTGTCGAAGCCGGTGCTGGTCTTGCTCGCGAGCGCGGCCACGGCCAGGTCTTCGCCCTGGTGGCGCAGCTCGACGCGGGCGCCGCTGCCCTTGCCGTTGTGGTCGGAGTCGGTCTGCACCCATTCGCCGGCGACAGTGGTGTGGTCGCCCAGGCGCGCCAGGGCGGTGACGGCACCGAGCTTGCGGCGGTTCTCGGGGTTCTCGTCGATGGCCGCGACGACGCCGACCTGCAGGTTCTTGGCCACCTTGAGCTGCACGTCGGCGCCGGCCACGGTGAACTTCGGGCCGCCCGCGTCGACCTCGTAGGTCACGCGGATCGACTGCGGGTTGAGGTTCGCATCGACCGACGCGATGGCGCGCGTGAACAGCAGGCGGCGCGTGAGCGGCTCGACGGTGTAGTCGACGAAGCGCGTCACGCTCGAGCGCTGCAGCACGAGGTCGGGCTGGTTGCGGTCGCGCACGACGATCTCGACCTGCTCGCTGTTCTCGACGAACTCGCCGCCCCGGGCGCCCAGGTAGTACGGGCCCGAGGTGCCGACGGCGCGGAACTCCTCGACCTGCTGGGTCTGCGCGGTGCGCGAGGCGTACGTGGTGGTGCGCACCTCGCCGTCGTCGTAGACATGCTTGAGGCCGGTGAGCGAGCGGCTGACCTGGCTCAGGCTGCGCACCTCGGTGCTGCTGGCGGTGCTGAAGTCGCCGTACAGCAGGTAGGAGCGGTTCTTGTCGATGCGCACGTAGAGCTTCTGCGTGCTCTGGGCGTCGAAGCCCTTCGCGGACGAGTCGCCGTACACGGGGTAGAACTCGTCGGGGCGGATGTCGCGGAACAGGCGGTCCTTGCGCGTCTTGTCGGAATCGTAGGCGGCGGTGAGCAGGTACTCGCCCTTGACGGCGCCCTTGAAGAAGAAGGCAGCGCGCGCGGCCGCACGGCGCTTGTCGTTGCCCTCGTCGGCCAGGCCGGACAGCTCGGCCTCGAAGGCCGCGCCCGCGGGCATCGCGCCCAGCGGCACCTGGCCGCGCTTCGTGAAGTCGAGCACGCCTTCGACGATGCCGACGCCGATCATGGGGCGCAGCTCGGGCAGCAGCGCCAGCCGCGCCTCGGCCGTGAAGCTCGCGGCCGTCACGCGCAGGCGGGCGTCACCGGGTTCGCCGGGCGGCAGCAGGCGGAAGTCGGCCACGCCACCGTCCATGAAGACCTGCGTGCCGGGCTCGGCGGGGTTCAGGTCTTCGTCGAGCCAGCGGCCGCGGTCGGTCTCGAGCGTGAGCTGCGTGCGTGCGGTCACGGGCACGCCGGCCGCGTCGGTCAGGCGCACCTTCACGACGACGGGCGTGCGCAGGTCCGCCTGCGCCGAGGCGGGCACGTCGATGTGGATGGCACCGAGCTTGTCGGGCGCGGTGACGCTGATCTGCTGCGCCTCGCCACGCACGTTGCCGAACGGATCGACGGCTTCGAGCACGAGGCGGTTGACGCCGGGCCGCAGCACGATGCCGATGTATTCCCAGGCGCCGATCCGGCGGCTGGCCTGCTCGGTCTTCTTGCCGACGCGGCGCTCCTCGACGCCCTGGCCGTTGACGCTCAGGCGCAGCGCCATGCCGGCTTCGCCCTTGACGCGCACGTTGAGCGAGGTCGAGGGCAAGGTGTCGCCGTCGCGCAGGTCGATGAAGCCGAGGGCGTTGCTTTCGATGCGGGGCAGCAAGGCTTCGAGGTCGATGGGGCTGGGGACGGCTTGCGGCGGTGCCACCGCGGCGGTCGGCTGCGCAATACCGCGGGACACGCGCATGCCGGAGAAAAGACTGCCCACGGGGGATGCACCATCCGCCGAACCGCCGCCGGTCGCCGCGCCGAGCGTGCTGCCCTGGCTGCCCGACGCGCCGCCGATGAAGCTGCTGGGCGACGCCGGTGCGGCGGGCATTGCGATCAGCGGCGCCGAGCTGGCCTGCGTGGTGCTGGTGCCGGTGCTGCCGCCCGCGCGCACCTCGCCGCTGGCAGGCAGCGCGCGCCGGTCGCCCACGGGGACGATCCGGCCTTCGGGGTCCAGGCGCATGCGCACCTGGGCTTCGGCCTCGGTGTCGGGCACGGCGGCGATGGCCTCGCGCCGCGCGATGACGTCGCTCATCACCGCCGGTGCGTCGCAGTTGGCGACGACGAAGTTGGCCTTGTGGAATTCGCCTTTCTTGAGATCGACGAAGCGGCTGTCGGCGCGCCCGGCATTGCGGTTGTCGAGCGCTTCGAGCCGCGCGCCGGCGGGCAGCGTGGTGGCATCGAGCCGCAGCACGTGGGTGACGGGCTTGAGGCCGTACAGGCTCCACTTGCCTTCGACATCGGTGATGACATGCGTGCCGTCTTCCATGTACAGGCGCACGCCGGGCACGCCGATTTCATCGACGCCCTGCTGGCGGCCGTCGCGCCGGCAGTCCATGTAGACCTTGCCGAAGAGGAAGGCATCGTCGGAGAACACGCCGCCGGTCACGCGCACGGTCCATTGGGCGAGGTTCGACTGCATCGGGCCGGAGCTGGCACGGGCACGGTTGACGGCGTCTCCGTTGGTGGGCGCGCCGACACCGACGCGCACGCGGTAGCGCACCGCGGCGGACTGGTCGATGCCAAGCGCGAGGCCGGGCGGGTTGAAGACCAGCCGCGGACCGGCCCCGCCCACGGGATCGGCCGTGGCCGCACCGTTGAGCCGCGCACTGCCGGCCACATAGGCGAAGCCCGGAGGCAACTGGTCGGAGAGGCTCAGGCCGGTGACGGGAAAGCCGGTCTTGTTGGTGACGACCAGCGCGTAGTCGAGGAAATCACCGAACTCGACCTGGCGCTTGCTGCCTTCCTTGCGCAGCACGAGGCCGAGCACGTTGCCCGGGTCGAGCGGGATGTGGTTGTGCACCACGTCGCAGGCCGCGCCCGAGGGCTCGAACCCGGCCTTGAGCGAGAAGTGATGCGTGGTGGGCTCGGCCCTCTGCGGCGACGCAGCGTTCGGGACGATGGCGCCGCAGCGCTCGAAGGTGCCGGGCGTGGCGGGGATGAGCTGCGAAGGCGCCGCGTACGCACTGTCCGCGGGGGGCGCCACGCCCAGCGCATAGGTGCAGCTGCCGGTGACCGGCGGCGACAGGAAATAGAACTGGTAGCCGCCGTCGGCGCCAGTGGTCATGGACAGGCTGCCATCGGCGTTGGCGCGGTAGACGCCGCTGTCGCCGCCGAACACTTCGGCCAGGGCCATCGGCCGGGCGGCGCCGTCGTTGCACGACTGGCGGGTGAAGGTGACGACAGCGCCGGCCACCGGTTGGCGGGTGACGGCGTTGTAGACCACGCCCTGCGGGTCGGCCAGCATCGAGGACGCGCTGCTGGCGCTCACGGTGACGAGCGCGGCCGACGACGCAGGGGCGGAGTTCTGCTCGAACGCGGCGGCCCAGGCCTTGTTGGTGAACGGCACGCGGGCGCCGTTGCTCGAAGGTTTGCGGGTGACGCGCACGGTGAATTCGATGTCCTCGCTCTGGCCGGGTGCGAGAGCGCGGCTGCCGTCGGTGAGGCCGAGTGCGGCCTGCATAGGCAGCTTGAAGGGGTCTGCGCTGCCGGCAGCCTCGCGGTCGCAGGCGGCGCGGCCAGTGAAGCCGGATGCGATCTGCAGCACGCCGTGGCGCACCTTCGGCGCGCCGACGAGTTCCCAGGCGGCGACGAGGCCCTCGGGCTTGTCCATGTCGAAGGTGCAATCGAGGTTGTCGATCACCCGCACGTTCGGGGCCGGGGCTGCACCAGTGTTGCCGACCTTGAAGCGGTAGTCGAGTTCGTAGACGCCCTCCGCCACGCGGCGCGGCTGCGAGACGCTCTTCACGAGCGAGAGCACGGGCTGCTGCAACTGCACCGGTGTGGGCGAGGTGTCGCTGCCGGGGTTGCCATCGCCGTCGGCATCGGGGTTGCTGCCGTTGACGGAGTCGTCGAAGACGGTGGGCGGGCCGCCGGCGGCGAGCGCGGCCTGTGCGCGCACGGTGTTGAGCAGCGTGCCCGCGCGACCCGACACGTGGAAGCGCACATCGAAACGCACGGTGAACTGGCCGCCCACGGGCAGCACCGCGCCGGGTGAGAGCAGGTCCTGCGCGGAGGCCGTGCCGTTGAACGCGGCGTTGACAGCCGCCACCGTGCCCGCCACGCCATTGCCCGAACCGCCGACGATGGTCAGGGTTCCGGGCACCACGGCGTACTGGCGCGCGCCCGGCACCGCAGCGGTCGTGCGGGTGCCGAACTGCGTGGCGCCCTGCCCTTCGAGCACGTCGGCCAGTTGCACGCCGTGCAGCGCGGTCGTGCCGTAGTTGCGCACGTGGACGTCGAAGGTGACGGTGGCCGTGCCGTCGGGTTGGCCGTCAGCGCCGCGGTGCATGCGCGGCGTGGAGGCGGCCTTGGCGACGCCGATGCGACCCTGGCCTTGCGGCGGCGCCATCGCGATCACCACCGTGTTCGACGGCGACGCGGCGGGCGCGACGCCGTCGTTGTACTGGCTGTGCGCGGTGTTGCGGATATCGCCGGTGTGATCGGCCTTGACCTGCACCGCGAACTGCATGGCGATGGAGGCATTGCGTGCGAGCGCGGTGGGCACGCCGATGGCCACTTCGATCGCCGCGCCGTCTTCGGCAGTGCGGTAACTGAAGTCGGCGTCACCGGGCATGCGGAACAGACGCACCGCGCCGGCCGCCGTGCTCTGCAGGCTGCCAGCGAGGTAGCGCGTGCCCGTGGGCACGAGGTCGCGCAGCAGCAGCAGGCTGCGCGGGCTGCCGTTGACGAGCACCTGCGTGCCGGTGGGCGCGGCCGCGCCGCCGGGCTGCGCGTCGCGCGCGCCGGTGTTGGTGCCCGAGATGCTGAAGTCGATGCGCGTGCTGCCGGGCACGACCGCCCCCGCATGGCTGGCCGACTTGACCAGCGCGAGCACGGCGACGCTGCCCACGTCGACCGTGTCGCGATTGCTCGCGCTCGCGCCCTGCAGGGCGGTGGTCGCGCTCAGCACCACGCAGGCGCTGCCGCTGGCCGCGGCGGGAATGGTGCCCTGCACCAGCAGTTCGGCCGTCTGGCCCGGCTCCAGCGCGAGCGTGCCGGCCGCACCGGGCAGCAGCACGAGATCGGAGGCGTCGACGACGCCGTTGTGGTTGCCGTCGCGCGCCACGCGCAACGCCGACAGGTCGAGCCCGTCGGCCGGGCACCCCGCGCCGTCGTTGACGAGCCCCAGGGTGTAGCGCGAAGCCACGTTGCCGGTGTTGGTGAGAAGGTGGCTCAGCGTGACGACGGTGCCGGGCGGGCGGTTCACGCGCTGGTCCTGCGTGAGCGACAGCGCCTCCACGGGCAGCACGCTGGCGGTCACGGCATTGGAGATGGCCGTCTCGCTGCGGTCGAGGCCGGCCGGGACGTAAGTGCCCGTCGCGATGCTGCGGATCACGACGCCGCCGGGCGCGGGCGCCGCCTGCGCGATCGGTGCGAAGAGCATGGCGAGTGCGAGGCCAAAGGCCGCCATCGCGCTGCGCGCGAACGCCACGCAGCCCCACCAGCGAGGCATGCCGGCACGCGAAGAAGAAAGAAGAAATGGCACGCGGTGAACCTTCCCTCGCACCTCCCGCTGCGGGAGACACGTCAAACAGTCGAAGAACTCTTTCCTCTGCCGCCTCGAAGGCCGGCAAGGCACGGCTTGCATGCAGCGATGTGCGCGAAAGCGGCAGGGGAAACAGGCGAGGCACCGGGGCAAACCCGGGCCTCGCGGGAAACAGCCGACGGCCCTTGCGGAACCGTCGGCGGCGCCGATGTCAGGTCAGGGGTTGATCTGCACGGCGAAGGTCAGCGTGACCTTTCCACCTGGGGCCACGGTGTTGGCCGCGCTGCCGCAGCTCACCGCGGTGGCGGTCGATGCGAAGGCCGGCGCCGTACCGCCAATGCCCGGGGCTTCGCACTGCAATGCAGGCTGCTTCGCGCTCAGGACGGTGTACGCCGGCAGTGCGTCGTTGATGGCGATGTTGGTCACCGGCACGATGCCTTCGTTGGTGGCAACGACCTGGTAGACGATGCACTGGCCCGGCTTCAACTGCAGCGACGTTGCCGCGAACGCGGTGTCCGCCACGCCGTCACAGGTCGCGTCGGCCGCCTGCGTCTTGAGGACGCGGATCTGGCCGGTGATCACGGCCGTGATGTCGGTGGCCGAAGGCGTACCGCAGTTGGGGGCCGGGTCGGTGAAGGTGGCCGTCACCGTCGTGGTGTTGCTGACACCCGCGCTCACGCCACCCGGCGCGAACACGCGCACCAGCAGCTTCTGCTCTGCACGGGCCGGCAGGCTTGCCAGCGGACCATTCACCGGCGTGTCGCCAGCATCGATCTGTCCGTCGCCGTTGACGTCAAGGTAGACCGCGGTGGTCCAGCCTTGCGCCTCATCTGCCGCAGGCACCTTGGCTGTCAGCGTGTACGCGCCGCAGCTCTGGGCGCCGATGTTGGTCAGCGTGTGGGCATACACCACGGTGCCGCCGGGTGCGACCTGGCCGTTGTTGTTCGGCGTGAGCGAGGCGCCCAGCTGAAGGGCCGTCGAGGTCACCGTCACGGCGTCGGTCTTGACGTCGGAAGCGATGCCGCCGGTCGAGGCCACCGCAGTGGATTGCACCTTGAAGTAGATCTTCACTGCAGTGACTGCGGCTTGCGAGGAAGGCGGCGTGACGCACGCTTCGACCGCCTGCTGCCCCCCGGCGATGACCGCGAGGTTCGAGATGGCCGGCGATGCACAAGTGCCGCCAAACGCCACGAACTTGACCGTCCAGCCTGCCGGCAGCGCGCCCGGGAAACCGGTCGTCTGGCTGGCGGCAAGGTTGTAGGTCGCGTCGATCACGTCATGGTTCTTCACCCACAGCGTGAAGACCGTGCCGGTGCCGGCACCCGTGTCATGAACCTGCGTTGGCAACGGGCTGGGGCCCGCGCCGAGGTCGCCGTTGGCGACGCTGCCGGTGCCAGTACCAATCTTCGTGTTGGTCAGGTCGACCAGGGTCTCGATCACGCGCTCGAGGCGGTCTTCGGTCGCATCGATCTTCGTGTTGTCGTTCACGGAGCGACCGAGCACCGTGGCCACGTAGGCGCCGCCCACCGTGCCCGGCGGCAGTTGCACCTGCGTCACGATGTTGAGGCTCACGCCGGCCGGAATCGGGCCTGTGTCGGGCACGCCGTCGCCGTTCGTGTCCAGCAGCGGTGCGCCGCTGTCGGCCGCGAAGAACTGGAAGCTCGTGCCGGCCGGGAAGGTGCTGGCGGAGATCGACAGGTTCACGGCATCCGAGGCGCCGCCCGTGTTGAACACGGTTTGCGGGAAACGGACACTGCCGCCCGTAACAGCCAGCGTCTTCGTGGTCAGGTCCTGGCCGGCGGCGTTCGGCGTGCCGGGTGTCGCGTCGAGTGCCGTTGCAGCCGTGGACGGGTTGGAACCCACCACGATGCCGAAACGCGCCAGGACGGTGTAGGCCGCCGGATTGGTGGTCGAGCCGACGGTGCCAATGGCCACCGCGGTGATCGCCGGGGGCGCATTGGCATCCGCGTTCGCGGGGTTGTAGCGGGCCACGTTGGTGGTGGTGGACGTGCCGACCGCCGCGGTGCTGTTCACCAACACCACGAAGCTCAGCGTCTGCGTCACGTTCGGACTCAGCGAAGCCACCACGGCATTCAGCGTGTTGCCGGTCACCTGGAAGTCGATGCCCGACGGATCGCCGGCCGCACCGTCACCCAGCGCCGTTCCCGACGCACCGCTCCACACGGCCGAACCGGTGACGTAGGTCAACCCTGCAGGCAGCACGTCGGACAGCGCGAACTTGCCCGGCGCACCGCCCGTGTTGTTGAACGTGAGGGTGTAGACCGAGTACTGGCAGTTCGCGTTCGATGCGAGACCGGCTGTCCAGCTCGTGGCGGTACAGGCAGCGGAAGAGCGCGGCCCGCTGGCCGACGGGGCCGGCCATGCGCCGCCGCCAGGTGCGGCGACCAATGGAACACCGATCGCCTTGGTGACGTTGAACACCGCATCGGTGGCCAGCTTGACCTCGTCCTTGTCGGCCGCCGAGGTGTTCGGCGCGGTGTACAGCGCCGGGGTGCCCGGGGTAGCGGTGATGGTTGCCGCATCGAAATTGCCGGTGCCGGTGGCCGAGCCCGGGATCGTGTAGGCCACGACGAATCGGAACGCACCGTTGTTGCCGGGCACGCTCTGCGCCGGGGTCACCGTGCAGACGTCCGTGCCAGCTGCCGAGCAGAGCGACGTCGTGCTGTCGGGCAGCCCGTTGCCGTCGGCATCGGCGAAGAGCTCGACGCGCGAGAACTTGCCCGCATCGGCCTTGACCGTGAGGGCGAAGGTGTCGACGCCATTGCCGGTGTTGGTCAGCACGTGAGGCGCATAGACCGTGGCGCCGGCCGCGCCGGACTTGGTGTTGACGATGGTCGTCGTGACCTGGTTGACGCTGTCGAGCGTGAACGAGCCCACCTGGAGAACGGTGGTCTGCACCAGGTTGGAGGTGGCGACCTGGGTCGTCCCGGCGGCGTCCGAATAGCTGGCGGACGCCTGGTTGCCGATGACGGTGTTGGCGGGCGGCGACGCGGCAAATGCAGCCGGGCTTCCGAAAAGGAAGCCCAGCGTCAACGCTGCGGCGCCTGCCCAGGGCGCGCACGGCTTGCAGCCGCTGGCGCGTTGGGTTGGCTGGGTGGGAATCACGTAGTTTTCTCCTCTGTTGTCGATGAACGGAAACACGAAAGAACCTGGCCGGTACGTTTCGACGGGCGAACGCGTACCTGCCGACTGGCACTCGGAAACAAGAGATCGATGGAAAAGGCGGGCGCCCTCGCCTCGCGCAGCGCGCGAGGGCCGGCGCGGCCTTTACTTGCCGCGCGGGGGCGGCGTGGCGGGCGTGGGAGGCACAGCCGTTGGCGGCGCGACGGTTTCGACCTTGGCGCGCGCGCTCACGGCGAGGCTGCCGTTGGCGGGCAACTGGCCCAGGCTCCAGCGCAGCATGCGGTACTCGCTGTAGGGAACGGGTTCGGTCTTGCCGCCGGGCAGTTTGCGAACGAGCGGCTCGGGCTCGAAGACGGCGGTCTTGGTGGCGGCTTTCACGAGGCTGGCGCCTGGCTTGGCGCTGCGCGGCAGGTATTCCAGCCCCTCGGGGATCGGCAGATCGGCCACGAGGCCCTTGACGGGCTTGCCGGTGTTGTTGGTGTAGGTGGCCTTGTATTCGATGACGTCGCCCGGCTTGATGGTGGCCGCGTCCTGGAACTGTTCATTGCCGTCGGGCCCCTTGACCACCTTCGACTGGGCGAGGACGACGGTCACGGCCTGGGCCGCGACAGGTGCGCGCGGCGCCTCCAGCGAAGCGGTGGGTTGCGCGAACGCGACGGTCGCGGCGCCTGCGGCAAGCAGGACCAAGCCTGCGCGGATCAGCGGATGGACCGCCCCTGCGCAGCCTCGCGACGACGACAAGAACAAGTCCCATGTGGATGCTGTCATTCAAACCCCAATTAACAATATTTGAAATTCACGTCGCAAAATTTGCAATCAACCTCTTATTGCAAACAAATAGCCAACATTGCTTGCAATTGAAGGCAATCGGCCACTTAGATTTTTGCGTACTGAATTCTTATGTCTCGGGGCTTTTATGGCAATCAAACAAAAGAACAGAGGATGCGCAAATGAGACATATTGAACAAACAAAATGCATCCACCATTTCGTTCGACCTGAAGCCCCCTCAATTGAAGCTTTCAAGCTTCTGGGAGAGTCAAAACAATTGAGATCGAATGACAACAACAGCAACCCCAGGCGTACCCCTTATGCACCAAATAATATTCTCAATGAATTCGAACCCATAAGATTAATTTGAAATCACTCATTCAATGCGGCACAAGAAATTATTCATCGATGAATTACAGAGAAATCCCGGTGGTCAGGAAAATATCGAACTCGCAAAGAATCCGGTAAATATGAGCGCTTGCCCACCCTTTTTCCCATCACTCATTCACGTCATCTCGAATCACAGGCTCTTGATTTCAATTCAGGCGTTCTACTGATTGAATCCAGAGATTCCACGGCAATTCCTCGCTGCACCCGTAGGGCCATAATTGGCCAATCTGGCCAGAATCCCCTACACTCGCGCCCCATGGCTCTCCTCTCGCCCCGTCGACACCCTGCGCGCGCAGCCCTGCCCATGGCAGCGGCCGGTCGTCGTGTGGGCGCCGTCGTCGCGGCGGCCACGTCGGTCCTCCGACGCACGTCCGCACATTCCTGAGCCCGGCGGTCCGCTACCTTCTTCTTGATGCGCACACCTTGACCGCCGGGCACCACACCGCGCGGTAGCGACCCTGTCTGTTGGAAAGGCGGGTTGCGTTCATCTGGAGTGCTTCATGCTTTCAACCGTTCACGGGGAGCGCACGCTCACCGAACTCGATTACGTTCGTCTCAGCAAATTCGCGGACACGCCTCTTCCCCCGGCCCTGGTCGATCTGCTCGATACGGCCGACATCCTTCCGTCACGGGAAATGCCCTCGGACATCGTGACGATGTACACCCAGGTGGAAATCGAAGACCTGCCCGCCGGCCAGCGGCAGAAGATCGTGATCTGCTATCCCGCCGACGCGAACCCGACCACGGGCTTCATCTCGGTGTTCTCGCCCGTCGGCATCGGCCTGCTCGGCCAGAAGACCGGCGCGGTCGCGCGCTGGAAGACGCCCGGCGGCGGCGAACACAGCGCGCGCGTGATCGCCGTGCTGTTCCAGCCGGAAGCCAGCGGCGACTACACGACCTGAAAGTGCGCCGGTTCAGGCCGGAGGCCGGCGCCCCGCCGGCCGGTCAGTGCTGCAGCACGCCGGCGACGCCAGGGCCCCTGCTCTTCGCACTGTCGATGGTCGCGCTGACGGAACTCGTGTTGACCGCCAGCGCCACCAGCACCGCCCCCACGAACGACGGATCGGCGCTGCCGCTGTAGCCCGACGCCCCGGCAATGGCCAGGGCCTGCGCCACCTGCTGCGTCGTCAGCTCGACGGCGGCTTCTCCCACGATATTCCTCTTCTTTGTGGCCATCTGAAAACTCCTGCGAATGGAGTTCGGACTGTAACCAAGCCCCAACAAGCGCCACAAATGTTCCTGACCGTGTGACTTTCGACACTGGCCCCCGCATCGGGCGGCCCGTATCGTCGCGCGGGCGCGGCGCCTGCCGGTGGGGCGGACGCCACATTGTTTTCATTTGATGGACAGGGACATGCCTTTTTCCAAACTCTCTCTCGCCAGCGCACTCGCAGCCCTGCTCGCGCTCTCCGGTTGCCAGACCATGGACATGCAGATGGGCGCTCCGGCGGCCAAGACCACGGCCACGGGCAGCGCCGCCGGCGGCGCCACCTCGGGCGAGAGCAGCCAGCTCGAGCGCTGCGAATCGCCGCTGGGCACGGTCTCGCTGATCGAGAACGTCAATGCCGGCTGGTACACCATCCTCACCGGCGAATACCGCCTGCCGCCCACGGCCAACCTGCTGCGCCTGCTGGTGCAGCAGTCGAACTGCTTCGTGGTGGTGGAGCGCGGCGCGGCCGGCATGAACGCCATGACGCGCGAGCGCGCGCTGATGCAGTCGGGCGAGATGCGCGGCGGCAGCAACTTCGGCCGCGGCCAGATGGTGGCTTCCGACTACGGCCTGTCGCCCGAGATCGTGTTCAGCAACAACGACGCCGGCGGCATCGGCGGCGCGCTCGGCGGCCTCGTGGGCGGCGGCCGTGGCCGCGCCATCGCGGCTGTGGGCGCCAGCCTGCAGACCAAGGAAGCCAGCGCGCTGCTGACGCTCATCGACAACCGCTCGGGCGTGCAGGTGGCTGCCGCCGAAGGCAGCGCCTCCAAGACCGACTTCGCAGGCTTCGGCGGCCTCGGTGGCCGCAGCGGTGCCGGCGGCATCGGCGGCTACACCAACACCGCACAGGGCAAGGTGATTGCGGCAGCCTTCATGGACGCGTTCAACCAGATGGTCCGTTCGCTGCGCAACTACAAGGCACAGACCGTGCGCGGCCAGGGCCTGGGCGGCGGTGGCCGGCTGGGCGTGGACGGCGGTGCAGCCCCGTCGCAGACCTCGGCGCCGGGCGCCGCCCGCCCGCGCCGCAAGTAAGCGCGGCCGTCCATCGTCTTCGAAGTGACCCGGTCCGGATATCGACCGGGTTCACAATTCATCCCTCTGGAGGTGAAACACGATGGATGGTTTGGAAGAGTCGGCGGAAGCAGCCAAGGGCAAGCTTGTTTATCCCTTTACGGAGCTTCCGCCACGCGGCAAGTCGATCGAGGTCGCCGACGGGGTCCACTGGATCCGCATGCCGCTGCCCTATTCGCTCGACCACATCAACCTGTGGGCGCTGGACGACGGCGACGGCTGGGCCGTGGTCGACACCGGCGTGCGCACCGAGGAAACGGTGGCGGTCTGGCGCGAGCTGTTCGCCAATTCGCCGGACACGCGCGGCCTCACCCGCGTCTTCGTGACGCACATGCACCCCGACCACGTCGGCATGGCCGGCTGGCTCACGCGCAAGTTCGGCGTGCGGCTGTGGATGACCCGCTCCGAATACCTCATGTGCCGCGTGATGGTGTCCGACACCGGCCGCGAAGCACCCGACGACGCCATCGCCTTCTACCGCCGCGCCGGCTGGGGCGAGGCGGCCATCGAGACCTACCGCACGCGCTTCGGCAACTTCGGCAAGCACATCCACCCGCTGCCCGACAGCTTCCGGCGCCTGCGCGACGGTGAGGTGCTGCGCATCGGCGCGCACGACTGGCGCGTCGTCACCGGCAACGGCCATTCGCCCGAGCATGCGTGCCTGTACTGCCCCGACCTGAAGGTGCTGATCTCGGGCGACCAGATCCTGCCGCGCATCTCGTCGAACGTGTCGGTCTCGCCCGTCGAACCCGATGCCGACCCGATGGCCGACTGGCTTTCGTCGCTCGCCAAGCTCAAGCGCGAAGTGCCCGACGACGTGCTGGTGCTGCCCTCGCACAACGAGTGCTTCCGCGGCCTGCATGCGCGCATCGACCGGCTGCAGCACGGGCAGGAGCGCTCGCTCGACCGCTTGCGCAATGCATTGAAAACGCCGAAGCGCGCGGTCGATGTGTTCACGAGCCTGTTCGCGCGAAGCATCGCCGAATCCGACGTGCCGTTGCTGGGCATGGCCACCGGTGAAAGCCTCGCCTGCCTCAACTACCTGCGGCACCGCGGCGAGATCGCGTGCGACATCGCCGCCGATGGCGTGGCCTGGTACCGGCTGACGTCCGCCGCCTGAGCGCCGGTCAGACCTCGAGCACGACCTTGCCGATGTGCCCGGCGCGCTCGAGGTAGCGGTGGGCCTGCACCACGTCGTCGAACGCGAAGCTGCGGTCGATGCGCACATGCAGCGAGCCATCGGCAAGGCCCGCATCGATGAACGCCAGCGCACGGCCCAATGCGCCCTCGTCACGCGGCAACCCCATCGTCGCCGCACCCGTGTGCTCCAACACCTTGTAGACGTGGAAGCGCCAGCTCTTGCGGAACTGCGCAACTACCGGAAACTTGAATTCGGCGCCGCCCGACAAGCCATACAGCACATACCAGCCGCCATGCGCGACCACGTCGCCGAGCCGCTCGACCTGCGCGCCGCCCACGCCGTCGTACACCAGGTCGACGCCGCGGCCCTCGGTGAGCGTCAGCACGCGCTCAAGCACGTCTTCTTCGTCCGTCACGACCACATGCGTCGCGCCCGCTTTCCGCAGCGCGTCGCGCTTGGCGGCCGTGCGCGTGACCGCGATGGCGACGATGCCCGCCACGCGCGCCATCTGCAGCGCCGCGATGCCGGTGCCCGATGACGCCCCGGTGACGAGCATGACTTGGCCGCGCTGCAGCCGCGCCATCTCGAACATCGGGAAGTAGCCCGTGAGGTAGGCCATGTAGGCGCCCGCAGCCTGCGCGGCCGACAGGTTGGCGGGATACCGCACCACGTGCGCGGCCGGAAAGAGAATGCGGTCGCCGTAGGTCGGATACAGCCCCTGACTCGCCCCCGGCAGCACCGCGACCTTGTCGCCCACACTCAGCCCGTCGACCCCCTCGCCCACCGCGTCGATGACGCCAGCGGCTTCGTTGCCCAGCCCTGCCGGCAACGTCGCGTCTTCGATGTACAGGTTCTCGCGCCACAACGCGTCGGCCCGGTTCAGGCCGATGACCTGCACCGCGATGCGCACCTCGCCAATGCCCGGCGCGGGCACCGCGACCTCTTCGAGCCTCAGAACCTCGGCACCACCGAATGCGTGGAAGCGAACCATCCTGCTCATGACAACTCTCCTTCTTTTCCTGAATGACCGATGGCTTCAATCTAGAGGCCGCAGCGGCATCAAGGAAATCGATTCGCGGGATAGTCGCTATGCGCACCATCGATAACGCCCCGCCCCCGATGAAACCCATCGAACTCAACCGCATCGACCTGAACCTGCTCACCGTGCTGGCGGCGCTCATGCGCGAGCGCCACGTCAGCCGCGCTGCCGAGCGGCTGAACCTCGGCCAGCCCGCGGTGAGCCACGCGCTCGCGCGACTGCGCGAGCTCACGGGCGATCCGCTGCTGGTGCGCCAGGGCCGCGTGATGGAACCCACCGCGCGGGCCCTCGCCCTGATGCAGGGCCTGGGCCCCGCCCTCGCGCAGATCGAGGCCACGTTCCGAGCGCAGGCCGACTTCGAACCGGCGCGCGCCGCACCGGTGTTCCGCATCGGCCTGACCGACGACCTGCAGATCGCGATGCTGCCCCGCCTGCTGCGCGCGCTGAGCACCGAAGTGCCCGGCGCCAAACTGGTGACGCTCACCGTCTGTTACCGCAACGCCATGCGCTACCTCGACCAGGGCCGTGTCAGCGCGGTGATGTCCTTCCTCAAAGACCTGCCCGCCGATGCGAAGGTGCGCAAGGTCCGCACCGCGCGCTTTGCCGTGCTGCGCGCCGACACCGCGCCCGGCAGGCTGTCGCTCGACGACTACTGCCGCCGACGCCACCTGCTCGTGACCTATGCCGGCGACCTGTGCGGCACCGTCGACGAAACGCTGGGCGAACTCGGACGCCAGCGCGACGTGCTCTTCTCGGTGCCGCAGTTCGGCAGCCTGCCCGCCGTGCTCGCCGGCACCGACCTGCTGGCCACGGTGCCCGAGCACGTGGCGCTGGCGCTGTCGGCGCAAAGCGGCCTGCGCTGCGAGCCCTTGCCCTTCGACAGCCCGAGCTACCAGTTGCGGATGGCCTGGCGCGCAGTGACCGACAAGGACCCGGCGCAGGCGTGGCTGCGCAAGGCCATGCTGCGGGCCGTCAACGATTAGGATGCAGATCCACTTCCCTGGAGGACCCCGCATGCCGAGCACCGAGACCCACTTCGAACTGACCGCCAACGACGGCCATCCGGTGGAGGCCCACCGCTGGCAGGGCACCGCGCCGCGCGCCATCGTGCAACTGGCGCATGGCATGGGCGAGCATTCGCTGCGCTACCGGCCGCTGACCGACGCGCTCACGCAGGCCGGCTACGTCGTCTACGCGAACGAGCACCGCGGCCATGGCCCCGGCGCCGCTGCGCGCGACGAACTCGGCGAGTTCGGCCCGCGCGGATTCGCCGGCCTCGTGGACGACATGGCGCTGCTCAGCCGCCACGCACGCGCCGAGCACCCCGGGCTGCCGCTGGTCCTCGTGGGCCACAGCATGGGCTCGTTCGCCACGCAGTACTACCTGGTGCGGCACAGCGAGCTGCTATCGGGCGCGGTGCTGTCGGGCACCACGGCGCTCGACCTGCTGGGCGGCGCGCTGCAAAGCGGTTTCCGTCTCGAGGACATGAACGCCGCGCTGCCCGACGTGCGCACGCCCTTCGACTGGCTCAGCCGCGACCCCGCGCAGGTCGATGCCTACATCGCCGACCCGCTGTGCGGCTTCACAGTGTCGGCCGAAGGCATGGGCTCCATGTTCGCCAGCCTCGACGAACTCACGCCCGCCGCGATGCAGACGCGCATCCGGCCCGAGTTGCCGCTGTACCTGTTCACCGGTGACCAGGACCCGGTCAGCAACAAGGCCGAATGGTTCTACCCGCTGGTGCAACGCTACCGCGACGCCGGCCTGCGCGACGTGTCGTGCCATGTGTTCGGCGGTGCGCGCCACGAGACGCTCAACGAAACCAACCGCGACGAAGTCGTGGCCGTGCTGCTGGCCTGGCTGGCGCGCATCGTGCGATGAAGCTCCTCGCCTTCGACGAGAGCCTGGACCAGCGCCACATCCTGCCCTACGACCCGGCGTACGCCGAGGTATTTGCGCAGGTGCAGCGTGACGTGCAAGCGCAGCTCGAGGGCGTGGAACTCGTGCACATCGGGAGCACGGCCATCGTCGGCCTGCGAGGAAAGCCGATGGTCGATATCGCGGCGATCACACTTCATGATGACCTGCGCATGGCTCAGGCGGAATTCGAAGCCCTCGGATTTCACCGTCGCCCCGTGTGGGTCGACACGGACGAGAAGCCCTACGTCTGCGCGTCCGTGCTGCACGACGGGCGCAGGTTCAACCTCAACCTGCACATCTGCCATCGCGGCGACCCGGTGCACGTGGACTCGCTGGCGTTCATGGAAGTGCTCGACCGGCGCCCGGACCTGCGCAGGAAGTACGAAGAAGCCAAGGACCGCGCCCACGCCATCGACCCGGCCGACCCGCAGATCTACAACCGGGAAAAGGAAGCGGTGATCCGCGAGATACAGGCCCAGGTCGGGCGGGCGTAGCCTAGAGGCTCGCCAATATTCCGGTCGACGTGGCCTCGGCCGCCAGCTTCCCGTCCGGGTTGTAGAGCGCCGCTTCGAGGAACGCCACGCGCTTCCCGCGCCGGATCACGCGCCCCTCCACCCGGCCTTCGCCAGGACCGACCTTCTCGTAGAAGCTCACCTTGATCTCGAGGCTGAAGACCGTCTGCGCCTGCTCGGTGTCGTGCATGACCGCATGGGCCATGGCGGCGTCGAGCCAGGCCGTGATGAAGCCGCCCTGGGCGATCGTGCCGTTCGTGTGGCAGTACTCGCGCCGCACGGTGAAGGCGGCCTTCAGCGTCTTGTGCTCGGCGTCCCAGCCGGTCACGTGGAAGTTGCCCATCGATTCGGACAGCGCCTGGCCCGAGCGGATGCGGGCTTCGAGTTCGTCGTTCATTGATTTCGTTCGCAGCAGGTGAAGCAACGGGCATTCTCAGCCGAAAGTGTGGGGCCATCGGTCATCTCAGAGATAGCGCACCTCCGCCGGCACCTCGAACCAGTTGTTGTGGCGACCATCCATGTAGCGCACCGGCGCGGTGGACAGCTCTTCGAGCGTCGCGTCGTCCAGGCAGGCGACGTTCACGCTGACGTACGCGCCGCCGATCTCCGGCACGTTGCCGCGCCCGAAGGACTTGACGCCGCAATGGCGGCAGAACAGGTGTTCGGCGCTGAACGAGCCGAACTGGTAGCTCGACAGGTCTTCTTCGCCCGACAGCAGCGTGAAGTCGGCCGGCTTGACGATGGCGCCCCAGCCGCGCGATTTCATGCAGATCGAGCAGTTGCACTTGCCGGTGCCCGCGGCGAGGTCGATGAGCGCCTGGAAGCGCACCTTGCCGCAGTGGCAGCTGCCGTGATAGGTCTTCTTCATGGTCGGTGTCCGTGGAAACGAGTGGAGGAAACCCAAGGCTACGACCCATTGCGGACAGATTCTGTCCTCGATCGCAGGCATGATGCGGCCCATGCTGTCCGCTTCCGCCCGCCTGCTTCGCCTGCTCGCGCTGTTCCAGGCCCAGCGCGCCTGGACGGGCGCTGCCCTGGCCGAGCGCCTGGAGATCACCGAGCGCACGCTGCGCCGCGACGTCGAGCGGCTGCGCAGCCTCGGCTACACGGTCGACTCCACCTCGGGCGTGGCCGGGGGCTACCGGCTGGGCGCGGGCAGCGCCCTGCCCCCATTGCTGCTGGAAGACGAGGAAGCCATTGCCGTGGCGCTGGCGCTCGGCCATGCCGGCACGGGCGAAGGCGACATCGGCAACGCCTCGATGCGCGCCCTCGCCAAGCTCGACCAGCTGATGCCGCCGCGCCTGCAGCGCCGCCTGGGCAGCGTGCGTGCCTCGGTGGTGCCGGTGATGCGCAACAAGTCGGGCGTGCGCGTGAAGGCGGTGTCGATGTTCGCCGAGGCCTGCACCGAGCGGCACGAGCTGCGCTTCGGCTACCAGGACCACCACCAGACGGCCACGGCGCGCACCGTGGAGCCGCACCGCGTGGTGCAGACCGGCCAGCGCTGGTACCTGCTGGCCTGGGACACGGCGCGCCAGGACTGGCGCACCTTCCGCCTCGACCGCATCGTCGACGCCGAGCCGACGGGCGCGCGCTTCACCGCGCGCCGCCTGCCGCTGGGCGACGTCGAGGCCTACATGGAACACGCGCTCAAGGTCTCGCCCTACCTGCACCACGCGCGCGTGATCGTGCATGCCCCACTCGCGGCGCTGGAGCCGCACCTGGGCTGGGTGGGCGGCGTGCCCGAGGCCCTCGACGCGGGCCGCACGCGCGTCGTGACCGGCGCCAGTTCGCTCGACGCGCTGGCCGTGTGGCTGGGCTGCCTGGGCCACGACATCGAGATCGAGTCGCCTCCCGAACTGGTGCAGCACGTGGCGCAGGTCGCCGCACGGCTGGACACCATCGCGCGCCGGCAGGGTACCCCCATCCCCCGTCTATAGGATGGGCTCGCCCGATACCGGTCGATAGGCTTGCGGCACCTGCAACCTCCGAACGGAAACGGATCTGCCCATGCGCCTCGGCCCCGGTCTCGCCTGTGGAAGCCCGCCATGCCCCTGACCGCCACCCAGGTCGCCGTGGTCGAGGACGACAGCGGCATGCGCGAGCGCATCGCCCGCGTGATCGGCGCCGACCCCGCGCTGGCGCTGGCCTTCAGCGCCTCGAACGCGGTCGACATCCTGAACTGGCTCACGGACAACCCGGTCGACGTGCTGCTGGTCGACCTCGGCTTGCCCGACCACCCCGGCCTGCAGGTGATCCGCCAATGCCGCCGCATGCAGCCGGCCTGCGCGGTGATGGTGCTGACGATCTTCGGCGACGAGACCCACATGGTGCAGGCCTTCGAGGCCGGCGCGCGCGGCTACCTGCTCAAGGATGGCACCGAGGCCGACCTGGCCGCACACCTGCGCCACCTGGGCGCCGGCGGCTCGCCGCTGCCGCCGGGCATCGCGCGGCAGCTGCTGCGGCGCTGGCAGGCCTCCGACGGCGCACCCGGGCACCTCTCGTCGCGCGAGGCCGAAGTGCTCGACCGGGTGTCTCGTGGTTTCACCTATGCCGAAATCGGCGCGCAGATGGGAGTCTCCGCATCGACGGTTCAAACCCATATCAGAAACATCTACGGCAAGCTGGATGCGCCCCCACCCTCGGAAGCCGTGTTGGCGACCCGTCCTCCAGGCCGGCTTTCCTAGCCGCGTGAACCGCCCCGCCTTTTTCTTTCCCCCCCTGCGGGCCGTGCTGCTGCTACTGCTGCTGTGGCTGGCTCTCGCAGTGCCCTTCGCCCAAGCCGCCAACCCGCCGGGCACCACCGACGTGGACTGGGCCGAAGCCAGCCTCGAACCCGACGGCCTGCCGATGCAGGTGCGGCAGGTGGCGCTGCCCTTTCGCTGGGACCACGAGTTTCCGGGGCGCGGCGGCAAGGCCAGCTACCGCATCGTGTTGCCCCCGGACGCCGCCCGCGCGGACGATGCCCAGGCGCTCCTGATGTCGGGCCTGGGCAACCAGGCCGCCGTGTGGTTCAACGGCGCGCTGGTCGCCAACTACGGCGTACTCGGCGACCCGGCCTACGACGCCGGCAAGGGCAACCTGCTGATCCCGCTGGCCGCCGCCCTGCGGCGCGGCGACGGCCAGCCGCAGGAGCTGCTCATCCAGGCCACCATTCAGCGCCAGCGCGGCGGCGGGCTGGCCAGCGTGCTCTACGGCCCCGAGGCCTCCCTGGCCCCGCTGCACCGCTCGCAGCAGAACTGGCGCAACACCTCGGCCATCGTCTACGCCGTGAGCCTGCTGCTGATGGGCGGCCTGGCCGCCGGACTGTGGCTGCGCCAGCGCGACGCGCTCTACGGCTGCTTCGCACTGGCCGCGCTCTCGGGCGTGGCGCGCAACCTCGACCGCGTGCTGACCGAAGGGCCCGTGCCCTGGCCGCTGTGGGGCGCCGTGGTGGCGGTCTGCTATGCCTGCCACATCGGGCTGATCGCGCGCTTCGTGCTGCTGGTGCTCGACCGCAACCCGCCCTGGCTGGTGCGCTCCATCTACGGGGCGCTGGCGCTGTCGGTGGTGCTGGCCTGCGCCTCCTTCGCCTTCGCGCTGCCGGCGCTTTGGACGACCGGGTTGGCGATCCTGCAGGTCACGAGCACCATCTGCCTGCCCTACGTGGTGCACGGCGCGCTGGTGGCGCGGCGGCGCATCGCGGGCGTGCTGATGGCGGCGGGCACGCTGGCCATCCTGGCCGGCGCGCACGACCTGCTGCTGGTGCGCATGGGCCTCTTTGGCGGCGCCTACTACACGCTCACCTCGCACGCGATCTTCTTCTTCGTGATGATCCTGGCCGGCCTCGTGGTGGAGCGCTACAGCCGCACCGTGGCCGACTACCGCTCGCTCAACGCCAACCTCGCCGCGCGCGTGGCCGAGCGCGAGGAGCAGCTGCGCGGCGCCTTCGAAACCGTGCGCAAGCAGCAGGAAGAACAGGCCGTGCTGCTGGAGCGCCAGCGCATCATGCGGGAGATCCACGACGGCGTGGGCTCGCAGCTCGTGGGCCTGCTCAACGTGGTGAACCAGCCCGCGCCCGACCGCGACGTGGTCGAGGAGCACGTGAAGCTGGCGCTCGACGAGATGCGCATGGCCGTCGATTCGCTGCAGCCCATGCACGACGACCTGACGACCGTGCTGGCCACGCTGCGCTACCGCCTGCAGCCCCGGCTGGACGCCGCCGGCATCGAGCTGGTGTGGGACGTGGCGCTCATCCCCACGCTCGCGCCCTTTGCCGCGCAGGCCGCACTGCAGCTGCAGCGCATCCTGCTGGAGGCCTTCACCAACGTGCTGAAGCACGCGGGCGCCACGCGCATCGTGATGCATGTGGGCTGGCACGGCGAGCAGACGCCGCCGCTGGTGCGCATCGTGCTCACCGACAACGGCCGCGGGCTGCCGGCGAGCGAACGCCCCGGCGGCCACGGCCTGGCGAACATGCGTTCGCGGGCGCAGGCCATCGGGGCGCGGCTGCAGATCGAGCGGGCCGACGCGCAGGCCGGCGGCACGCGCGTGTCGCTCGACTGGCCCTGCGCGCTGCCCTGAGCGCGCTCTGCTCGGTCAGCCCAGGCGCACCGGCACGAAGATCTTGTCCTCGCCGCGCTGGATCAGCAGCGCCACCGACTTGTCGGCCTTGGCCACCGCCTGGCGCACCTGCTCCAGGCTCTTGGCCGGCGTGCCGTTGATGGCCAGCAGCACGTCGCCGGCCTGCACCCCGGCCATCGCCGACGGGCCGGCCACGTCCTCGATCAGCAGGCCACCGTCGACCGAGGCCGCGCGCTGTTCCTGCGGCTGCAGCGGGCGCAGCGCCAGGCCGAGCTTGCCCTGCCCTGCGGTGTTGTCGGCCTTGGCGACCTGCGCCGGTTTGTCGCTGGCATCGCCCAGCTTGGCCTGCAGCTCCTGGCGCTCGCCCTGGCGCCACACCTCGAGCGTGACCTTCTTGCCCGGCGCCTGCTGGCCGATGACCGCCGGCAGGTCGCCCGAGGACACGATGGCCTGGCCGTCGACCTTGCGGATCACGTCGCCCGCCTTCAGGCCGGCATGATCGCCGGGGCCGCCCTTCTCGATGTTCGAGACGAGCGCGCCTTCGGGCTTGTCGAGCTTGAATGAATCGGCGAAGGCCTGGTTCACCTCCTGCACCGCCACGCCCAGGCGCGCATGCGTGGCCTTGCCGGTGGCGACGATCTGGTCCTTCACCTGCACGGCCACGTCGATCGGAATGGCGAACGACACGCCCTGGTAGCCGCCGCTGCGGCTGTAGATCTGCGAGTTGATGCCGACCACCTCGCCGCGCGCATTGAGCAGCGGCCCGCCCGAGTTGCCAGGGTTCACGGCCACGTCGGTCTGGATGAAGGGCACATAGCTGTCGTCGGGCAGCGAGCGGCCCTTGGCGCTCACCACGCCGGCCGTCACGGTGTTCTCGAAGCCGAAGGGCGAGCCGATGGCCAGCACCCATTCGCCGACCTTCAGGTCCTTGGTGTTGCCCAGCGCGAGCACCGGCAGGTTCTTGGCGTCGATCTTGAGCACCGCGATGTCGGTCTTGGCATCGGCGCCGAGCACCTTGGCGCGGTACTCGCGGCGGTCGGTCAGCTTGACGGTGACTTCCTTTGCGTCCTTCACCACGTGGGCGTTGGTCATGATGATCCCGCTCGGGTCCACGATGAAGCCCGAGCCCTGCGAGCGCACCGGCACGGCGCGCTGCTGTTGTTGGCCGCGCGGTCCCATCTGTCCCTGGAAGTGGCGGAAGAACTGGAACATCGGATCGTCGGGGTCGATGCCCTGCAGCTGCGCCATGGTGTCGTCGTCCGGGGCCTTCTCGGTGCCGGTCACGCTGATGTTGACCACGGCCGGGCCGTCGCGCGAGGTGATGGTCGAGAAGTCGGGCAAGGTGACCATCGCGGCCGGCGCGGCCACGGCGGCGGTGGTGGCCGGGGCATTCACGGCGCGGGCACTGGTGTAGGCCCCGGCGCCGACGGCACCGATCACGCCGGCGCTGGCCAGCGCGATCACGAGGGCACGGGGGGAAATCAGGGCGGCTTTCATTCTTCGATTCCTTTCAATCCTGCGCCGGGGCGCAAACACGGTGAAAGGAATGTCGCGGCCTTGACTTAGGCGTCGCTTAAGCGGGATGAAGCGGGATTCACTCTTTGGCGGGAGCGAACGTCACCCGCACGCACAGCCCACCGAGGCTCGCGGACTTGTCCAGCGCCACCGTGGCGCCATGCAGATCGGCGATCGACTTCACGATGGCCAGCCCCAGCCCGCTGCCCGGCGCCTGCGGCTCGCCCGAGCGGTAGAACCGGTCGAGCACGCGCGCGCGCTCGGCCTCGGGCAAGCCCGGGCCGCTGTCGTCCACGCGCAGTTCCACCGTGTCGGGGCGCTTCACGAGGCCGACGTCGATTCGCCCGCCCTCGGGCGTGTATTTCACGGCGTTGTCGATCAGGTTGCGCAGCAGCATGCGCAGCGCCTCGGGCTGGCCGCTCACGGTCGCGCCCGCGTCGGACTGCGCCACGCCGATGTCGATGCGGCGCGCCTGCGCAGCCGCCACCGCATCGGAGATCGCCAGGCGCGCCACCTCGGCCAGGTCGACCGCCTCGGGCTTCGCGCCCGCAGCCACGCTGGCCTCGTGACGGGCCAGCGCCAGCATCTGCTCGACCAGGCGCGTGGCACGGTCGATGCCGGCCGACAGCCGGCTCACGGCCAGCGTGCGCGCCGCGTCATCGGGCGCACGCTGCAGGCCCTGCACCTGCAGCTTGAGCGCAGCCAGCGGCGAGCGCAGCTCGTGCGCGGCATCGGCCACGAAGTGCTTCTGCGCATCGAACGCATGGCGCACGCGGCCGAACAGCAGGTTGAGTTCCTGCACCAGCGGGCGCACTTCTTCGGGCAGGTTCTCCTCGCTCACGGGCGAGAGGTCGTCGGCCTGCCGCGATGCCACCTGCCGGCGCACGCGCGCCACGGGCGCCAGCGACAGGCTCACCACCCACCACACGACGAGCATCAACAGCGGCGCCATCAGCGCCACGGGCACGATGGTGCGCAGCGCGAGCGAGCCCGCCATGTGGCGGCGCGCCGCCATGTCCTGCGCCACCTGGATCACCAGCCCGCGCGTCTGCATCGAGAACACGCGGTAGGTCGTGCCGCGTGCGCGCACGTCGGCAAAGCCCAGCACCGCGAGCTGCGGCAGCGCGGCTTCTTCGGCCGATTCGAAGATGCGCACGCCGTCGACGGTCCACACCTGCACCACGAAATCGAAGTTCTGCTCCTCACCGCCGAGCCCGCCCACGGCCGCGCTCGGCGGCAGGCCCGCGCGCAGCGACAGCGCCATCTGCTGCATGTGGTAATCGAAGATGTCGTCGGCCTCTTTCAGCACCGTGCGGTAGGCCACCAGCGCCTGCGCGCCGGCCGCGAGCACGATGGCCGCGAGCAGGAACACCAGCAGCCGCGCGCGCAGCGATCCGGTCAGGCTGCTCAGAGCTTTGTTCATGCACGCTCCGTTCGTGGGACGCCACGGAACCGGCTTTGCCGGGCCGTGGGCGTCGCCCCCGGTAGGGGGTTGGAGAAGCGACACGAAGTGCGCGAAGCCTGGGGGGGAGTCATAGTTTTGGCACCATGTAGCCGACGCCGCGCACGTTGCGGATGAGTTCGGCGCCGAGCTTCTTGCGCAGACCGTGCACGTAGACCTCGACCGCATTGCTGCTGATCTCGTCCTTCCAGCCGTAGAGCTTCTCTTCGAGCTGGGCGCGCGAAAGCACCATGCCCGGGCGGGCCAGCAGCGGCTCGAGCACGGCCCACTCGCGCGCCGACAGCACCACCGGTTCGCCGTTCACCGCGACCTCGCGCGTGGCGGGGTTGATGCTGACGCCCATGTGCTCATACACCGGCTCGGCGCGCCCCGATGCGCGCCGCAGCAAGGCGCGGATGCGGGCCAGCAGCTCGTCGAGGTCGTAGGGCTTGAGCACGTAGTCGTCGGCACCGGCGTCGAGGCCTTCGATGCGTTGCTGCACCGAGTCGCGCGCGGTGGCAATCAGCACCGGCATGCGCTGCTTGCGTGCACGCAGGGCGCGCAGCACTTCCAGGCCGTCGCGGCGCGGCACGCCCAGGTCGAGCAGCACGAGGTCGTACTGCTGGGTGCGCAATGCGGACTCGGCGGCGTCGCCGTCCTTCACCCAATCGACCGCGTACTGCTCGGCCCGCAACAGGTCGAGCACGGCCTCGCCGATCATCACGTCGTCTTCGAGAAGCAGGAGTCGCATGGTGGTGTCCGTTTCGGGGGTTCGAGGCCGCGCTGGCGCCGAAAGTTCAGCGCGCCTGCGCTCACAGAAGGGAGCGCACCTCGCGCGCTGCCTCGAACAGCAGCGGCAACATCTCGCGCTGCAGGGTCTCTTCCTGGTAGCGCGTGCCCGACAGCACCACGTTGAGCGCCGCCACCGTGTGCCCCTGCATATCGCGCAGCGGCACCGCCAGCGCCTGCACGCCGAGCTCGTGCTCTTCGCTGGCGAAACAGTAGTCGTCCTTGCGCACCTGCGCAATGCGCTGGCGCAAGGCGCGTGCCTGGGTGATGGTGTGCGGCGTGAGCCGCGCCAGGTGCCGGCCCTTGAGCCACTGCGTGAGCTGCGTGGCGGCCATGGCGGCCAGCAGCACGCGCCCGGTCGAGGTGGCGTGGGCCGGCAGGCGCGCCCCCAGGTGCAGGCCGTAGGCCAGCACGCGCGTGGGCGTGCCGTAGCTGCCGCTGCGTGCGACGATGACCACCTCTTCGCCGTCGAGCACCACGGCCGAGAACGACTCGCCCGTTTGCGCGGCGAGCCGGTTCAGCGTGGGCTGCAGCGCGCGCGGCAGGCGCGACGAGGCCAGGTAGCTGCCCGAGAAGCGCAGCACTTTCGGCGCCATCCAGAAGTAGCTGCCGTCGGTTTCCAGGTAGCCCAGGTGGGCCAGCGTGAGCAGGTGGCGCCGGGCGGCGGCGCGCGTGAGGCCCGCGCGCTCGGCCGCCAGCGTGGCGTTCAGGCGCTGGCGCTCGGTGTCGAAGCTTTCGAGCACCGCCATGCCCTTGGCGATGCCCTCGATGAAGTCGGCGCGGGCGATGGTCATTCGTCGTCGGGAGTTCGTCGTGGATCGGTCGGCTGAAGAAGTGTTGCGCGATGATCGCGCACGCGTTCGCATGATCGCACAGAGCCTCGCCAGCCGCCGCCCCAACCGGCCGGCCGCGCCCTACGCTTGGCAAAACCCTTTCGGAGACACGAACATGCGCACCCAGGTCGCCATCATCGGCGCAGGCCCCGCCGGCCTTCTGCTCGGCCAGCTGCTGCACAAGGCAGGCATCGACAACATCATCGTGGAGCGCCAGAGCGGCGACTACGTGCTGGGCCGCATCCGCGCCGGCGTGCTCGAACAGGTCACGATGGACCTGCTGGCGCGCGCGGGCGTCGACACCCGCGCCAAGGCCGAGGGCCTGCCGCACGACGGCATCGAGCTGCTGTTCAAGGGCGCACGCCACCGCATCGACATGCACGGCCTCACGGGTGGCAAGCAGGTCACGGTGTACGGCCAGACCGAGGTGACGCGCGACCTGATGGAAGCGCGCACGGCCGAAGGCCTCACGACGATCTACAGCGCAGCCAACGTCAGCCTGCACGACTTCGATTCGGCCAAGCCGCGCGTTCGCTACGAGAAAGACGGCCAGACGCACGAGATCGAGTGCGACTTCATCGCCGGCTGCGACGGCTACCACGGCGTGAGCCGCGCCAGCGTGCCGGCCGACGCGATCCAGACCTACGAGAAGGTCTACCCCTTCGGCTGGCTCGGCGTGCTGGCCGACGTGCCGCCGGTGTCGCACGAACTCATCTACGCCAACACCGAACGCGGCTTTGCGCTGTGCAGCATGCGCAGCGCCACGCGCTCGCGCTACTACGTGCAGGTGCCGACCGAAGAGAAGGTGGAGAACTGGAGCGACGAGGCCTTCTGGAACGAGCTGCGCGCACGCCTGGACCCCGAGGCCCGCGAACGGCTGGTGACGGGCCCGTCGCTCGAAAAGAGCATTGCGCCGCTGCGCAGCTTCGTGGCCGAGCCGATGCGCTTCGGCTCGCTGTTCCTGGCGGGCGACGCCGCGCACATCGTGCCGCCGACCGGCGCCAAGGGGCTCAACCTTGCGACGGCCGACGTGGGGTACCTGTCGCGCGCCCTCGAGATCTTCTACAACGAGAAATCGGCCTCGGCGCTGGACCGTTATTCCGACCTGTGCCTGCGCCGGGTCTGGAAGGCCGAGCGCTTCTCGTGGTGGTTCACCTCGCTGATGCACCGCTTTCCCGAGACGGGCGCCTTCGGCCAGAAGATCCAGGAAGCCGAGCTCGACTACCTCGTGCATTCGCGCGCGGCGTCCACCGCGCTGGCGGAAAACTACGTGGGGCTGCCGCTCGAAGACTTCTGAGCGGCGGGCGACAGCATCTCGTCGACGAGTCGCTGGTCTTCGTCGTAGATCCAGCATTCGCGGAGCTTGCCGTCTCTCACGGCGTAGCGCAGCTGGCGCTCCAGCTCGACCGGGCGCCCCTGGTGCTCGAACTGCTCGACGGCGACGATCAGCCCGAAATGCTCGCCGGCCAGCACGTCGCGGATCGCGACCAGCCGGCGGTTCGTTCGTTCCTTCACCTGCTTGAGCACCGCGAGGCAGGCCGCCTTGCCCCGGTGCGTGCCCGCGAGCGGGCTGCGGCCGAAGTAGTGAAAGACGACCTCGTCGTGGTAGCAGTCGACGATGGCCTTGAGGTCGTTGGCCGCCCAGGCCTGCGCGTAGCGCTGCACGACCGCCCGGATCTCGCTCGCGGCAGGTGTCATCGGCGTGCTCATCGTTCGCTGGCTTTCTCCAGTGTCTTCTTCATCGCGGCGCCGCCCTGCGCCATCATGGGCTCGACGTACGCCGCGAGCCCGTCGGGCAGCACGTCGGTGATCCAGACGAAGCGCGACCGGCCTTCGCCGTGCGCGAACACCTGGGCCGATGCGTGGTGGTGCGTGGCCTTGCCGTCGGTCACGGTGTAGGCCAGCCGGCGGTTCTCGTCGTCGAGGGCCACGAGCAGCTCGCGCGCCACGAGGCCGTTGGCAAAGTGGACGATGCGGGCGCCCTGCCCGTCGAGTTCGCAGCCGGTGAGAAAGCCCGGCGCGAGGCGCGTGTGCACGGCGCCGAAATCGCGCAGCGCGTCCCACACCTGCGCCGCATCGGCCTGGACGATGAATTCCTTGTAGACGGTGGCCATGGGGTCGGTGCCTTTCGTGTCAGGGACAGACGGCCTCGACGTTGTTGCCGTCGGGGTCGATGAGGAAGGCCGCGTAGTAGGTCGGGCTGTAGTCGGCGCGCGGCCCTGCGCCGCCGTTGTCGGTGCCGCCCGCTTTCAGGCCAGCCTTGTGGAAGGCGGCGACGGCCGCGTGGTCGGGCGCGCGGAACGCGATGTGCGTGCCGGGGCCCTTGGCGCCTTTCGCGGCATAGAGCCACAGCGCCGGTTCGCCGGCCGGGCCGAGGCCCGCGTAGCTGTCGTCGTGGGAGCCCAGCACGTGGCCGAGCGGCGCGAGCGCGGCTTCGTAGAAGCGCCGGCTCGCGGCGAGGTCTTTGACTTTCAGTCCGATGTGGTCGTACATGGCGATGACTTCCTGCTTGAAGGGTGGATCAAGCGGTCATCGTGAAGCAGCGCGGCCAGGCGGTCTTGGAAAATCTTGCGGTCGCCCTTGGCGGCGAGCCGGAACCCGCGCGGCGACACGCCGGCCGCGCGGTGGAAGGTGCGCACGAAGTTGCTCAGGTCGGCAAAGCCGGCCTCGAGGGCGACATCGGTCACGGCCAGGTCGCTGTCCGCCAGCAGGCGGGCCGCGCGGCGCAGCCGGGAGCGCACGAGGTACTGGTGCGGCGTGACGCCCAGCACCTGGGAGAACAGCCGCAGGAAATGGAAGGCGCTCAGGCCCGCCTGGGCGGCCGCATCTTCCAGGCCGATCTCGCCGGAGGCGTGGGCCTCGATCCAGGTCGCGGCCTCGACCGCCCGGCGACGGTCGCGCGGCGTGGCCGACGGCGGCGCTGCCGGCTTGCCACGCCCTTTCACCACGTCGAGAAAACGGCTGGCGAAGCCCATGCCCAGTTCGTCCAGGCCCACGTCGCTGCCGCCTTCGACCGCGACCTGCGCGAGTTCGCCCAGCACCATGAGTTCGGGCAGCGGCGGCAACGCCGAGGCATGCCAGCTGCGCCGATCGGCGCCGATCAGGTCGACGAAGCCCGGCGAGAAGTGAAACGACAGGCACTCGTCGCCACAGGCAAAGTGCTCGTGGGTGCAAACGTAGTCGTCGCCCGGAGCGCCGACCAGCACCGCGCCGGCCACCAGTTCGTAGTCGCGGCCGAGCGCACGGCAGCCGAAGCTGCCCTTGCGCACGTACGAGACCGAGTGCGTCTCGTGCATCTCGGTGAACGGCGCCGCGCCGACGCCCGCGTCGCAGCGGTAGGTCGAGACGCGGATCGCGTCGGTCTGCAGTTCGGTGGTGACGCGCATGATGACTTTCGTCGCCCTTCGATCACCGGCCGGCGGCGCTCAGTCGATCGTCTGCATGGCCTGCCAGACCCGCGACGGGCTCAGCGGCATGTGCAGGCGGGGCGCGCGGGCGCCGAGGCCGTTGCGCGCGAAGGCGTCGGCCACCGCATTGACGATGGCCGGCGTGGCGCCGATGGTGCCCAGCTCGCCCACGCCCTTCACGCCCAGCGGGTTGTTCTTGCAGGGCGTCGATTCGTCCATTTCCATCTGGAACATGGTGTCGACGATGTCGGCGCGCGGCGCGGCGTAGTCCATGAGGCTGCCGGTGACGGGCTGGCCGGTTTCGCTGTCGTACACCACCTGCTCGTACAGCGCCTGGCCGATGCCCTGCACCGCGCCGCCTTCGAGCTGGCCGCGCACGATCATCGGGTTGACCACGCGGCCCACGTCGTTGACCGAGCTGTAGGCCACGACGCTGATCTCGCCGGTGGGCGGGTCGAGTTCGATCTCGCAGATGTGGCAGCCGTTGGGCCAGCTCGGGCCGGCCACGGTGCTGGTGGAGTCGACGAAGATCTCGCGCCCCGGCTGCTTGGCGGCCAGGGTGAACAGGTCGAGTTCGAGGTCGGTGCCGGCCACGATGAAGGTGCCGCGGCTGTAGACGATGTCGTCGATGGAGGCCTCGAACTCCTGCGCCGCGAGTTCGCGCGCCTTGTCGATGGTGCGCTCGGCGCCGATGCGCACGGCCGAGCCGCCGGTGAAGAGCGAACGCGAGCCGGCGCTGCCGAAACCGTCGCCGCGGTCGGTGTCGCCGAGCACCACGCGCACCTTCTCGATGGGCACGCCGAAGGCATCGACGGCCAGCTGCGCGAGCGAGGTCGCGATGCCCTGCCCCATGGCGTTGACGGCCGAGAACACCTCGATCACGCCGTCGGCCTGCACCGAGACGGTCACGCGCTCTTCGAACACGTTGCCGCCGGTCCATTCGAGAAAGGTGGCGATGCCCAGGCCGCGTTGCTTGCCGCGCGCCGCCGACTCGGCCGCGCGGGCCTCGAAGCCCTGCCAGTCGGCCAGCTGCAGCGCCTGGTCCATCACCGACTCGAACTGGCCGGTGTCGTAGGTCTGCGCCATCGGGTTCTTGTAGGGCATCTGCTCGGGGCGGATGAAGTTGCGCCGGCGCAGCGCGATGCGGTCGATGCCGGTCTGGCGCGCGGCCTCGTCCATCAGGCGCTCGATGGTGAAGATGGCCTCGGGCCGGCCCGCGCCGCGGTAGGCGCCGGTGGGCGCGGTGTTGGTCAGCACCGCCTTGAAATGGAAGTCGATGGTCTGGATGTCGTAGACGCTGGTCTGCACCCAGGGGCCGATCAACAGCTGGATCGCGACGCCGGTGCCGGTGGCGTAGGCGCCCACGTTGGCGAGCGTCTTGATGCGCAGGGCCAGGATCTTGCCGTCGGCGTCGAGCGCCATTTCGGCGCGCGCCTCGATGTCGCGGCCGTGCGCGCTCGAGAGGAACTCTTCGCTGCGGTCGGCCACCCATTTCACGGGCCGGCCCACCTGCAGCGCGGCGTAGGCGACCGCGATGTCCTCGGGGTAGGCGCCGGTCTTCATGCCGAAGCCGCCGCCGACGTCGCCCACGACCACGCGCACTTTTTCCTTCGCCAGGCCGATGGCCGCGCAGACGGAGTCGCGCACGCCGGAGGGCATCTGGGTGCTCATGCGGATCGTGAGGCGGTCGGTCTTGCTGTCGTGCGTGGCGAGCACGGCGCGCGGCTCGATGGTGAGCGCGACCACGCGCTGGTTGTTCACGTCCAGGGCGATCACGTGGGCAGCGCGCTCGAACGCGGCGGTGGCGGCTTCGCTGCTGCCGTGGCGCATCTCGGCGGCGATGTTGCCCGTGGCCTCCTCGCACAGGAGCGGCGCGCCGTCGGCGGTCGCGCCCGGCAGGTCGACCACCATCGGCAGCTCTTCGTAGTCGACCATGACGGCCTCGGCCGCATCGCGCGCCTGCTGCACCGTGTCGGCAATGACGGCCGCCACCGGCTCGCCGACGAAGCGTGCGCGCTCATGCGCCAGGGCGCGGCGCGGCGGGCTGGCGCTGTCGCTGCCGTCCGCGCGCTTGAAGCCCGCGGCGCCGGGCATCGGCTTGACGCCGGCCTCGGCCAGGTCGGCCCCGGTGATCACGCGCAGCACGCCGGGCATGCCGACGGCCGCGGACGTGTCGATGGACACGATGCGCGCATGCGGATACGGGGAACGCAGAAAAACGAGGTGCGCCTGCTCGGAGAGCGTGACGTCGTCGGTGTAACGGCCGGCGCCTGCGAGCAGGCTTTCGTCCTCGAGGCGGCGCACCGCCTGGCCGCTGCCGAAGCGCGTGGGATTGGGTTCAGTGGTCAACGTGGTCCTCTTGTGCTGATCCCCGGCGCCCTGCACATGCCTGCCGGATCCGCTGTGGTACTGCGAAAGCAAGCTGTGCACTATAGGTTTTTCGACGGGTCTTGTGGGGTTGTCTCGCGTGCCATCGGCGGTGGCACCAGGGCCGCAGCCTTGTGGACTGTTCCCGTGTGAGCGGGATTTTCCCTCAACTGGCTTGCGTTTTCGAGAAGCCGTGTATACCTGCATCCATGCGACAACTGCCTTGGCTCGAACCCGGAGATGCACTGCCCGACCCCGCCTCGGCGTGGGACGAACGGGACCCTGTGCCCGGCCTGCTGGCGGCCGGCGGCTCGCTCGATGTCGATACTTTGATGCAAGCCTACAGCCGCTGCGTCTTCCCCTGGTTCAGCGACGACCAGCCCATCCTGTGGTGGAGCCCCGACCCGCGCATGGTGCTGCGGGTGAACGACTTCCGGCTGCATCGCTCGCTGCGCAAGACCCTGAGCCGCTTTGCCGCGACGCCCGGCTGCGAGCTGCGCATCGATCACGATTTTGGAACGGTGATCCAGGCCTGTTCGCAGTCGGCGCGGGCCGGCCAGTCGGGCACCTGGATCGTGCCGGACATGGTGAAGGCCTATACGCAATTGCACCGCGCCGGGCACGCGCACAGCGTCGAAACCTGGATCGACGGCGAACTGGCGGGCGGGCTCTACTGCGTGGCGCTCGGCCGGGCCGTGTTCGGCGAGTCGATGTTCACGCGCCGCCCGGATGCCTCGAAGATCGCGCTGGCCGGACTGGTCGCGCTGTGCCGGCGCGGCGGCATCGCGATGATCGACTGCCAGCAGAACACCGCGCATCTGGCCAGCCTCGGCGCCCGCGAAATGCCCCGAGCGCGCTTCGTCGCGCACGTGGCTCAGGCCCGAAAACAGGAGGGCCCGCAGTGGCAATTCGACCCCGTATACTGGTCCGAACTCCTTTCCGAGCGACCTTTTCTTTCGACGTGACGTGACGTGACGCACCTCAAGGATCTTCCGCTTCACACGCTGCAGTTCTACGCGACGGCGCCCTATCCCTGCAGCTACCTGCCGGATCGCCAGGCCCGCTCGCAGGTGGCCACGCCCAGCCATCTGATCCACAACGACGCCTACTCCGACCTGGTGCTCAGCGGCTTCCGGCGCAGCGGCATGTTCACCTACCGGCCGTATTGCGACGGCTGCCGCGCCTGCATCCCGCTGCGCGTGCTGGCGCACAGCTTCAAGCCGAACCGCAGCCAGCGCCGCACCGCCAAGCAGCACGCCGACCTGCAAGCCCGCGTGCTCAAGCTGTGCTTCGTGCCCGAGCACTACCAGCTCTACCTGCGCTACCAGACCGGCCGCCACTCGGGCGGCGGCATGGACCACGACAGCATCGACCAGTACACGCAGTTCCTGCTGCAAAGCCGCGTCAACTCACGGCTGGTCGAGTTCCGCGAAACCCTGCCCGACGGCAGCCCCGGCGCACTGAAGATGGTGTCGATCCTCGATGTGCTCAGCGACGGCATCTCGGCCGTCTACACCTTCTACGAGCCCGAGGACGGCGCCGGCTACGGCACCTACAGCGTGCTGTGGCAGATCGAGCAGGCTCGCAAGCTGGGGCTGCCGCACGTCTACCTGGGCTACTGGATCGAGCGCAGCCCCAAGATGCACTACAAGGCACGCTTTTCCCCGCACGAAGTGTTGGTGGACGGCCACTGGCAGGCACCGAGCGATTTCACAAGGTAAAATGGCGCACGGTCATCACCGCATTGCGCCATGAGAAAAAACCTATCCGACGTTCCCGCCACTCCCGTCATCCAGGTCATCGAGCGCATGTTCTCGCTGATCGATGTCCTGGCCTCGCGCGAAGAAGCGATCTCGCTGAAGGAAATCAGCGAAAAGACGGGGCTGCACCCGTCGACCACCCACCGCATCCTCAATGACCTTGCGGTCGGCCGTTTCGTCGACCGGCCGGAGGCCGGCAGCTACCGCCTCGGCATGCGCCTGCTGGAGCTGGGCAACCTGGTCAAGGGCCGACTGAACGTGCGCGACGCGGCCCTGGGTCCGATGCGCGAGCTGCACAAGCTCACCCAGCAGCCGGTCAACCTCAGCATGCGCCAGGGCGACGAGATCGTGTACATCGAGCGCGCCTACAGCGAGCGTTCGGGCATGCAGGTGGTGCGTGCCATCGGTGGCCGTGCCGCCCTGCACCTGACCTCGACCGGCAAACTGTTCCTCGCCGCCGACGACCCGCAGCGCGTGCGCAGCTACGCCACGCGCACCGGCCTGGCCGGCCATACCCGCAACAGCATCACCCAGCTGCCCGCACTCGAGCGCGAGCTGTCGAAGGCGCGCCAGTACGGCATCGCCCGCGACAACGAAGAGTTGGAACTGGGCGTGCGCTGCATGGCCGCTGGTATCTATGACGACCAGGGCAAGCTGGTGGCGGGCCTGTCGATCTCGGCCCCGGCGGATCGCCTCGACGAAGGCTGGCTGCCCAAGCTGCAGGCGACCGCCAATGAAATCTCGGGCGCGCTGGGCTTCAAGGACGGCGTGGCCGCAACGCCTGCGTCGGGAGCGAACGTGACAACGGGCGCCTGAGCGCCCGTTTGCTTCCGACTTTTCTTCCCAGCGAGCCGGCCGGTAAGCCCTCCACGAGGGCAGCAGGCAGGCCGCTAAAGGCCTCCCCGCTCAACCGATCTCAGCCGGCAACCTGGAAGCCGCGCGGACCCGACACGGCGTGCGTGGCCTCGACCCAGCGGCGAACCCGCTCGGCGTCGGCGATGCGGCTGAACTTGCCGGCCGAATCCAGGAACACCATGATCAGCTTGCGCCCGGCCACCTTGGCCTGCATCACGAGGCACTGGCCGGCTTCGGAGATGTAGCCGGTCTTCTGCAGGCCGATGTCCCATTCCGGGCTCTTCACGAGGCGGTTGGTGGTGTTGAACTGCAGCACGCGGTTGCCGACTTCGACCTGGTATTCCGGCGACGTGGACAGCGAACGCACCGTGGCGTCCGAATAGGCCGCATTGACCAGCAGCGCCAAGTCTTGCGCGCTCGACTGGTTGCGGCTCGACAGGCCCGTGGGCTCCACGTAGCGCGTGTCCTTCATGCCGAGCATGCGGGCCTTGGCATTCATGATGCTCACGAAGGTCGTGAGACCGCCCGGGTAGGTGCGGCCCAGCGCGTGCGCCGCGCGGTTTTCACTCGACATCAGCGCCAGGTGCAGCAGCTCGCCGCGCGACAGCGTGGTGCCGACGGTCAGGCGCGAACGACTGCCCTTTTCGGTGTCGACGTCGTCTTGCGTGATGGTGATGAGTTCGTCGTTCGGCAGATGGGCCTCGCTGATCAGCAGGCCGGTCATGAGCTTGGTGAGCGAAGCGATCGGCAGCACGGCGTGGTCGTTCTTGCTGAACAGCACTTCGTGGGTGTCCTGGTCGATCACCAGGGCGACGCTCGACTTCAGATCGAGCGCGTCGTCGGTGCTGTGCAGGCCGGCCATCTGGCCGAAGGACTGGCGGGCCGGCGTCTCGACGCGCACCACCGAGCGTCGCTGCACGGCGACGACCGTCTTGCCGTTCTTCTTGTGGATGGTGGCCACGACGTTGCGGCCGCCGCGCACGACCTTGTCGGCCTGCTCGGCGCGACCGCCGCGCGCCACCTTGGAAGCGGACGCATTGCGTTGCTTGGCCTCGGCAGGTGCCTTCGCCTTCTTGGCGACGGCGGACTTGGCGGCAGCGGGTTTTTCCTTCTTCGCGGCCTGGGCGCCAGGCAGCAAAAACGCCGAGGCGCACAGCGCCACGGCGAGGAACTTGAAGGCGGGTAGGAACCGCTGGATGGAAACTCGACGTAGACGGGTTTCAGGCATCAATAAATCTCCAGCGGCAACAAACGAGGACCGCAGTGTATCGAAATCAAAAAAGACACGCAATATCAGTTACTTGCATCCTCTTCTTCATTCGAATACCAAGGAACGCCTGAAAACCTAACCTTGTGCCGCCACTCTCTCAGCTTGGCTCTGTAACTTGTTGAGCGCACTCAAATAAGCCTTTGCCGAAGCGACCACGATGTCTGGGTCTGCACCCACACCGTTGACCACCCGCCCTGCGTTTTGTAACCGGACTGTAACTTCTCCCTGGCTTTCCGTCGAGCCGCTGATGGCGTTTACAGAGTAAAGAACCATCTCGGCGCCGCTCTTGACGTGGGCCTCGATGGCCTTGAGGGACGCATCGACCGGCCCGTTGCCGTCGGATTCGCTGGTGACTTCCTTGCCCTGGACCGTGAACACGATCTTGGCTTGGGGCCGTTCGCCGGTTTCGCTGTGCTGGGAGAGAGAGACGAAAGCAAACTGTTCACCAACGTGCGACAGCTCTTCCGCGCTGACCAGCGCGAGGATGTCCTCGTCGAAAATTTCGGACTTGCGGTCGGCCAGCTCCTTGAAACGCGCGAACGCGGCGTTGACCTCGGTTTCGCTTTCCATCGTCACGCCCAGGTCCTGCAGGCGCTGCTTGAAGGCGTTGCGGCCGCTGAGCTTGCCCAGCACGATCTTGTTGGCGGTCCAGCCCACGTCTTCGGCGCGCATGATCTCGTAGGTGTCGCGCGCCTTGAGCACGCCGTCCTGGTGGATGCCCGAGGCATGTGCGAACGCGTTGGCGCCCACTACCGCCTTGTTGGGCTGCACTACGAAGCCCGTGGTCTGGCTGACCATGCGGCTGGCGGCCACGATGTGCTGGGTGTCGATGTTCAGGTCGAGCCCGAAGTAGTCCCTGCGCGTCTTCACGGCCATGACCACTTCTTCGAGCGAGCAGTTGCCCGCGCGCTCGCCCAGACCATTGATCGTGCACTCGACCTGGCGCGCGCCGCCGATCTTCACACCGGCCAGCGAGTTCGCCACGGCCATGCCCAGGTCGTTGTGGCAATGCACCGACCAGATCGCCTTGTCGCTGTTGGGAATGCGCTCGCGCAGCATCTTGATGAAGTTGCCGTACAGCTCAGGAATGGCGTAGCCGACGGTGTCGGGCACGTTGATGGTGGTGGCGCCCTCGTTGATCACGGTCTCGAGCACGCGGCACAGGAAGTCGGGGTCGCTGCGGTAGCCGTCTTCGGGGCTGAACTCCACGTCGGCGATCTGGTTGCGCGCGAAGCGCACGGCCAGCTTGGCCTGCTCATGCACCTCGTCGGGCGACATGCGCAGCTTCTTTTCCATGTGCAGCGGCGAGGTCGCGATGAAGGTGTGGATGCGCCCGCGTGCCGCGCCCTTCAGGGCTTCGGCCGCGCGCGCGATGTCGCGGTCGTTGGCACGCGACAGGCCGCACACCGTCGAGTCCTTGATCGCGTTGGCGATGGCCTTCACGGCCTCGAAGTCGCCGTTTGAACTGGCCGGAAAGCCGGCTTCGATGACGTCGACCCTGAGCCGCTCCAGCAGCTTGGCGATGCGCAACTTTTCGTCGCGCGTCATCGAGGCGCCGGGCGACTGTTCGCCGTCGCGCAAGGTGGTGTCGAAAATAATGAGTTGGTCGGTCATCGTGGATCTCCTTGGTTCGTTCCCACCTTGCGCGTGCGGCTGGTGCCGGTGCGTCAGGCGACTTCAGCCACCGATTGTGCGCTGCGCGCGCCCCGGCCCCTGGCCCGCTGCACCCCCGATACGATCGCCTTCAGCGAGGCCGAGATCACGTTCGCATCGATGCCGACGCCGAACAGCGTCTGCGACTCGTCCACGCGCAGCTCGAGATAAGCCACCGACTTGGCGTCGGCGCCCGCACCGATGGCGTGCTGGTGATAGTCCATGACGCGCACCGTGTGGCCGGTGGCCTGGCTCAGCGCCTGCGTGAAGGCGTCGATCGGTCCGTTGCCGCGGCCTTCGATGGCGCGCGTTTCACCGTCCCACGGCAGGTCGCCGCGCAGTACCACCGTGGCCTCGGCGCCCTCGCCTTCTTCCTGGATCACGCGGTGCTGCAAGGCCTTGGCGGTCTCGATGCCGTATTCGTTCACGAAGATCTGCCAGAGGTCGGCGGCGGTGAGTTCCTTGCCGCCCACGTCCATCACGCGCTGCACGACCTGCATGAATTCCATCTGCAGGCGGCGCGGCATCTCGAGGCCGTACTCGCTCTCGAGCAGGTAGGCCATGCCGCCCTTGCCCGACTGGCTGTTCACGCGGATCACGGCTTCGTAGCTGCGGCCCACGTCCTTCGGGTCGATGGGGAGGTACGGAATGTCCCAGATGTCGCCGTCCTTGCGCGCGGCGAACGCCTTCTTGATCGCGTCCTGGTGCGAGCCCGAAAACGAGGTGTAGACGAGATCGCCGACGTACGGATGGCGCGGGTGCACGGGAATCTGGTTGCAGTGCTCGACCGTGGCGCGGATCTCGTCGATGTTCGAGAAGTCGAGCTCGGGCGAAACGCCCTGCGTGTAGAGGTTGAGCGCGACGTTCACGAGGTCGAGGTTGCCGGTGCGCTCGCCATTGCCGAAGAGGCAGCCTTCGATGCGCTCGGCGCCGGCCATCAAGGCCAGTTCGCCGGCTGCGGTGCCGGTGCCGCGGTCGTTGTGCGGGTGCACGCACAGCACGATCGAGTCGCGGCGTGCGAGGTTGCGGTGCATCCACTCGATCATGTCCGCGAAGATGTTCGGCGTGGAATGCTCCACCGTGGTGGGCAGGTTGACGATGCACTTGCGCTCGGGCGTCGGGGCCCAGACTTCGGTAACCGCATCGACCACGCGCTTGGAGAAGACCACGTCGGTGCCCGAGAACATTTCGGGCGAGTACTGGAAGGTCCACTGCGTGTTCGGCTGCTTTGCGGCGAAGTCGTTGAACATGCGGGCATGGCTGCTCGCGAGTTCGACGATCTGGTCCTCGTCCATGCCGAGCACCACGCGGCGCATCACCGGAGCCACAGCGTTGTAGAGGTGAACGATGGCGCGCGGCGCGCCCTGCAACGCTTCGAAGGTGCGTTCGATGAGGTGGTCGCGCGCCTGCGTGAGCACCTGGATCGTCACGTCATCGGGAATGCGGTCTTCTTCGATGAGCTTGCGCACGAAGTCGAATTCAATCTGCGACGCCGACGGAAAGCCGACTTCGATTTCCTTGAAGCCGATGGCCACGAGGGTTTCGAACATGCGCATCTTGCGCGCGATGTCCATGGGTTCGACCAAGGCTTGGTTGCCATCGCGCAGGTCCGTCGACAGCCAGATCGGGGCCTTGGTCAGCACGGCATCGGGCCAGGTGCGGTCCTTGAGACCGATCGGGGCGAATGCGCGGTATTTGGCTTGAGGTTGCTTGAGCATGTCGATTTCTCTGTGATGGTTGGAACTCAACCAGCAACCCCAAAAGACAAACGGCCCGTTGCTGGTGCGAACGGGCCGTGATGAGGGATTAGCGCGTGCGCTACCGTCTCCGCCCGTGAGGGAGGGCTAGTAGGGCCAGCAGCGAAATCTTGGTCATGAGGGTTGCGAATGTAGCACAGCCTTCGCGGGCCTGTGAAGGCCCGGGGCTTCTTCAGTTGTGCAGCCCCCGCTCGTCGGGCTCTTCGGTCGAGGTGCTGATCACGCTCACCGGCTGGCCCTTGGCCTTGCGCCACGCGTACACCACGTAGCCGCTCAATCCATAGGCCACGAAGAGGCTGAACAGCACCGTCGGCGGATGGATGTTGATGACTGCGATGCCCAGCGCGATCAGCACGATCACGACGAAGGGCACGCTCTTCTTCATCTGGATGTCCTTGAAGCTGTAGAACGGCGCATTGGTCACCATGGTGAGGCCCGCGTACAGCGTGAAGGCAAAAGTGACCCAGGTGATCTGCGTCCACGAGAGGTACAGCACCTCGCCACCACGCTTGCCCCATTCGTTGACGAGCCAGATGAAGCCCGCCACCAATGCCGCGGCCGCCGGCGACGGCAGGCCCTGGAACCAGCGCTTGTCGACCACGCCGGTGTTGACGTTGAAGCGCGCGAGCCGCAGCGCGGCGCAGGCGCAGTACACGAAGGCCGCGATCCAGCCCCAGCGTCCGAGGCCTTTGAGCGACCACTCGTAGGCGATGAGCGCGGGCGCGGCGCCGAACGACACCATGTCGGACAGCGAGTCCATCTGCTCGCCGAACGCGCTTTGCGTGTTGGTCATGCGGGCCACGCGCCCGTCGAGGCTGTCGAGCACCATCGCGGCGAACACGCCGAGCGCGGCCAGGTCGAAGCGCGCGTTCATGGCCATCACGACCGAGTAGAAGCCGCCGAACAACGCCGCCAGCGTGAACAGGTTCGGCAGGATGTAGATGCCCTTGCGACGCTTGCGCGGTTGCGCGTCGTCGGGGACGGTGTCGTCATGCATTGAATTGGCCTCCGTCCCTCGTGGGAACCGCCCGATCAGCTATCCATTCGATAGCATCTTGGTCTGTGAATCGCATGCTTCGCAGTGTAGTTCAGGGGACCCGTGCACTCCCCTTCAAACAAAAGGGCCACCGCGACGGGTGGCCCTCCGAAACAGGGTGCCTAAGCACCCTGTTGGCTCTTGCCTCTGAAGATCAGTTGCGGGTCTGGTCGACCAGCTTGTTCTTCTTGATCCAGGGCATCATCGCGCGCAGCTTTTCGCCGACGACTTCGATCTGATGCTCAGCGTTCAGGCGACGGCGGCTGATCAGCACCGGCTGGCCGGCAGCGGCTTCGAGCACGAAGCTCTTGGCGTATTCACCGGTCTGGATGTCCTGCAGGACCTTCTTCATGGCCTTCTTGGTCTCGTCGGTCACGATGCGCGGGCCCGTGACGTACTCGCCGTATTCGGCGTTGTTCGAGATCGAGTAGTTCATGTTGGCGATGCCGCCTTCGTAGATCAGGTCGACGATCAGCTTCAGCTCGTGCAGGCATTCGAAGTACGCCATTTCGGGCGCGTAGCCGGCTTCCACCAGCGTTTCGAAACCAGCCTTGATCAGCTCGACCGTGCCGCCGCACAGAACCGCTTGTTCGCCGAACAGGTCGGTCTCGGTTTCTTCGCGGAAGTTGGTCTCGATGATGCCGGCCTTGCCGCCGCCGTTGGCGGTGGCGTAGCTCAGCGCGAGGTCACGCGCCTTGCCGCTCTTGTCCTGGTGCACCGCGATCAGGTGCGGCACGCCGCCACCTTGCGTGTACGTGCCGCGCACGGTGTGACCCGGAGCCTTGGGAGCGACCATCCACACGTCGAGGTCGGCGCGCGGCTGCACGAAACCGTAGTGCACGTTGAAGCCGTGCGCGAAGACGAGCGAAGCGCCTTCCTTGATGTTCGGGGCCACGTCGTTCTTGTAGACGGCGGCGATCTGCTCGTCGGGCAGCAGGATCATGACGACGTCGGCCGACTTCACGGCGTCAGCGACTTCAGCGACCTGCAGGCCGGCCTTGCCGACCTTGTCCCACGAAGCGCCGCCCTTGCGCAGGCCGACCACGACCTTGACGCCGCTGTCGTTCAGGTTCTGCGCGTGTGCGTGACCTTGCGAGCCGTAGCCGATGATGGCAACCGTCTTGCCCTTGATGAGGCTGAGGTCCGCGTCCTTGTCGTAATAAACCTTCATGATGTTCTCCAGATAGATAAGCGAGTTGCAGTGTGTTGTTGTGCCGTTCGTCCTGAGCCTGTCGAAGGGCTCAATGCAGTCCCCGCTCGCGCGGAGGCTTCGACAAGCTCAGCCCGAACGGGCAGCGACTGAGCTCCGAATCATGGTGTCAGACCCGCAGGATGCGTTCGCCGCGCCCGATGCCGCTGGCGCCGGTGCGCACCGTCTCGAGGATGGCGCCGCGATCGATCGCTTCCAGGAAAGCGTCGTTCTTGCCGTGGTCGCCAGTCAGCTCGATGGTGTAGCTCTTGTCGGTCACGTCGATGATGCGGCCACGGAAGATTTCCGCCATGCGCATCATTTCCTCGCGTTCCTTGCCCACCGCACGCACCTTCACCATCATGAGCTCGCGCTCGGTGTAGGCGCCTTCGGTCAGGTCGACCACCTTCACGACCTCGATGAGGCGATTCAGGTGCTTGGTGATCTGCTCGATCACGTCGTCCGAGCCGTTGGTGACGATGGTCATGCGCGAGAGGCTTGCGTCCTCGGTCGGCGCGACGGTCAGCGATTCGATGTTGTAGCCACGGGCCGAGAACAGGCCCACCACGCGGGAAAGAGCACCCGGCTCGTTTTCCAGCAGCACTGCAATGATGTGTTTCATGTTGGCGTGACTCCTCTTTTCGCCTACGCGGAAGCTTTCGCTTTCGCCGCCCTCCCCCGTGCACGGTAATGCGCGGGCTTGGCGGGCAATAGATTCGTCAGTAAAGGTTGAACGAACGAATGTTCCGGATCAGAGATCTTCGGAACCCAGCAGCATCTCGGTGATGCCCATGCCGGCCTTGACCATCGGGAACACGTTCTCGGTGGGGTCGGTACGGAAATCCATGAACACCGTGCGGTCCTTGAGCTTGCGCGCCTCGCGCAGCGCCGGCTCCACGTCTTGTGGACGCTCGATCAGCATGCCGACGTGGCCATAGGCCTCGGCGAGCTTCACGAAGTTGGGCAGCGCGTCCATGTAGCTGTGGCTGTAGCGGCCGGAGTATTCGATCTCCTGCCACTGGCGCACCATGCCCAGGTAGCGGTTGTTGAGCGAGCAGATCTTGATCGGCGTGTTGTACTGCAGGCAGGTCGAGAGCTCCTGGATGCACATCTGCACCGAACCTTCGCCGGTGATGGTGAACACTTCCGAGTCGGGCTTGGCGAGCTTGATGCCCATGGCGTAGGGAATGCCCACGCCCATGGTGCCCAGGCCGCCCGAATTGATCCAGCGGCGCGGCTCGTCGAAGCGGTAGTACTGGGCGGCCCACATCTGGTGCTGGCCGACGTCCGACGTGATGTACGTGTCGGCGTCCTTGGTCATGTTCCAAAGGGTCTCGACCACGAACTGCGGCTTGATCACGTCCTTGTTGTCGCGGTCGTACTTGAGGCAGTCGCGCGAGCGCCAGCCTTCGATGGTCTTCCACCAGTCGGCCAGCGCGCCGGCGTCGGGCTTGGTCGTGCTCTCGCGGATCATCGAGATGAGCTCGGTGAGCACGTCCTTCACGTCGCCGACGATCGGGATGTCGACCTTCACGCGCTTGGAGATGCTCGACGGGTCGATGTCAACGTGGATGATCTTGCGCTCGTTCTGCGCGAAGTGCTTCGGGTTGCCGATCACGCGGTCGTCGAAGCGCGCACCCACGGCCAGCAGCACGTCGCAGTTCTGCATCGCGTTGTTGGCTTCGATGGTGCCGTGCATGCCCAGCATGCCCAGGAACTTGCGATCGCTCGCCGGGTAGGCGCCCAGGCCCATCAGCGTGTTCGTGACGGGGTACCCCAACATGTCGACCAGCGTGCGCAGCTCGTTCGTGGCATTGCCCAGGAGCACGCCGCCGCCGGTGTAGATGTAGGGGCGCTTGGCCGCCAGCAGCAGTTGCAGCGCCTTGCGGATCTGCCCGCCGTGGCCCTTGCGCACCGGGTTGTACGAGCGCATCTCGACCTTGTCGGGATAGCCGCTGTACGGAATCTTCTTGAAGGAAACGTCCTTCGGCACGTCCACCACCACGGGGCCGGGACGGCCGCTGCGCGCGATGTGGAAGGCCTTCTTCATCGTCATGGCCAGATCCTTCGGATCCTTGACGAGGAAGTTGTGCTTGACGATGGGGCGCGTGATGCCGACCGTGTCGCATTCCTGGAAGGCGTCCAGGCCGATGGCGGCCGTCGGCACCTGGCCGGAGATGATCACCATCGGGATCGAGTCCATGTACGCCGTCGCGATGCCGGTGACCGCATTGGTCAGGCCGGGACCGGAAGTGACCAGTGCCACGCCGACTTCGCCGGTGGCGCGCGCATAGCCGTCGGCAGCGTGGACGGCGGCCTGTTCGTGGCGCACCAGCACGTGCTGGATGGTGTCCTGCTTGTAGAACGCGTCGTAGATGTAGAGAACCGCGCCGCCCGGGTAGCCCCAGATGTACTGGACGCCTTCGGCCTGCAGTGCCTTGACCAGCACTTCAGCGCCCATGAGTTCTTGCGTGGTGTTGCCGGCGCCAGAGGACGCGGCAGCTGCGGAAGCGAGTTCCGCCTTCGAGATTTCCATGATCAACCTTTGTGTTTTTTCGGGAACGAAAAACCTTGGGTGCCCCTTGCCAGCCCTTGTGGGGCCGCGCCAGGACTTGAGGCCAAAGCCATGAGCGGACTGATGTTCCGCCGGACCGTGACCCGTTTGCCTTTTGACTTGCAAGGCGGATTATGACACTACCGGCGCGTTCAGACTCGCTTCAGGTGCCCTGTCTTGGCACAAAGGCATAATCCGCGGCATAAAAACATGAGCGTTCGCCAAACATCCTCCCCACGCGGCGCGTCCCGCCGCCCCCTCTCATTTGGCTACTGAACACGAACTCTCCGACTTCCTGAAAAACGTCGAACGACGGGCCTTCAAGCGCTCGGTCTATCACGTGCGGGACGAAGAAGCGGCCTTGGACATCGTGCAGGACAGCATGATGAAGCTGGCCCAGCACTACGGCGACAAGCCTGCCGAGGAACTGCCGATGCTGTTCCAGCGCATCCTGTCGAACTGCACGCTCGACTGGTTCCGCCGCCAGAAGACCCGCCGCGCCCTTTTTTCCAACCTGAGCGACTTCGAACCGGCCGACAACGGCGAAGATTTCGACCTGCTGGAGAACTTCGTCTCGCCAACCGACTCCAGAGAATCGGAGAGCGCCGAAGACACCACGCGACGAAGCCAGGTCTTTCACGAAATCGAAGAACAGATCGCGGCTTTGCCCGGCCGTCAACGCGAGGCTTTCCTGATGCGTTACTGGGAGGAAATGGACGTCGCAGAGACGGCCGCCGCAATGGGCTGCTCCGAGGGCAGCGTCAAAACCCATTGTTCGCGAGCTGTCCACGCTCTGAGCAAGGCGCTCAAGGCCAAGGGAATATCGCTATGAACACTAAGGTTCCAACCTCTCAATCCAGCGCAGCAGAAGACCGCTTCGGCCAACGGCTGGCGGCCCGGCTGTCGGACGGCAATCAAGCCTTGCCGCACGACATCAGCGAGCGTCTGCGCGTTGCCCGTTCGCAGGCCGTGGCCGCGCGCAAGCAGGCGCCGCAGCTGCGCACGGCGCCCGTCGCGGTCCAGTCGGACCACACGGTCACGCTGGGCGGCAGCTGGTGGACGCGCATCGGTTCCGTGGTGCCCCTGATCGCCCTGGTGGCCGGCCTGATCACCATCAGCGTGCTGCAAGACGACGACCGCGCCAGCGAACTCGCCGAGGTCGACTCGGCCCTGTTGACGGGCGACCTGCCGCCCGCCGCCTACACCGATCCCGGCTTCGCCCAATTCCTGAAGTCCGACAGCGCCTCCGACTGAACACCTTGCCCGACCGAATGCGACGCCGCTCCGTTTCCCGTGCGAAAGCCCTGCTTCCGTTGCGCCCGCTCCCGGCGGGCGCCGTCGTTTGGGCGGGTGCGCTGGCAGCCGCCGCCTTCGGCCTGACGCTGGCCGATGCACAGACGCTGCCCGAAACCGCCAAGCCCGCCACACACGCCGCAGCCACCAATGGCGCGGCAAGCCCCAAGGCCGTTGCCACGACCAAGCCCCTGTGGAACGAACTGAGCAACGAGCAGCAGCACGCCCTGAAGCCGCTGGCTTCGCACTGGAACACGCTGAACGCCGGCCAGAAGCGCAAGTGGCTGGCCTTGTCGCGCAACTACGCGAACATGCCCGCCGACGACCAGGTCACGCTGCACAGCCGCATGATCGAATGGGCGGCGCTGAGCAACCAGCAGCGCGCCCAGGCCCGCCTGAATTTCGCTGAGGTCAAGCGCGTGCCTGCCGACGAGCGCAAGCTCAAGTGGGAGCAGTACCAGGCGCTGAGCGAAGAAGAAAAACGCAAGCTCGCCGAGAGTGCCCCGCCCAAGCCCCGCGGCGCCGCCTTGCCGGTTCGCCCGGTCTCGTCGCAAAAACTCGTGCCTGTGCCGGCCGTCACGCCGCCCGGACAACACACGCCCCGCATCGTGCCGGCCGCGCCCCCCACGCCCGTGCTGCCGCCGGCGGCCATCGTCGTGAGTTCGCCGGTGGCGCCGCCTGCCGCCGCAGAACGCACCGCCGTGCCGGCCAGCACCGTCGTCGCTCCGGCGGCGTCGGCGCCGAGCAGCCTCACGCCGCCGCCGGTGCCCGCCGAGGCCCAGGTGCCGGCGCCGTCCGCGGCCACGGCACCCGCGGCCTCGTCCTCCGCCCCCTGACCGAAGGTTTCGATGGTTTCCAGTTCGCCCGAGGCCTCGGGACCCGGCCAGTCGGCCTCGCCCTCTTCATCCACCCCCAACGCTCCCGCGGTGCCCGGCCTGTGGCGGCGCATGGCCTGCTGGCTCTATGAGGGCATGCTGCTGTTCGCGGTCGTGTTCGTGTCCGGCTGGCTGTTCAGCACGCTGGGCCAGATGCGCGACGCCATGGACGAGCGGCGGCACCTGCTGCAGGCCTTCCTTTTCGTGGTGTTCGGCGTCTACTTCGTCTGGTTCTGGGCCAAGGGCCAGACGCTGGCCATGAAGACCTGGAACATCCGCATCGTCGACCGCCACGGCCGGCCTGTCAGCCAGGGTCGCGCGCTGGCTCGCTACCTGCTGAGCTGGGTCTGGTTCCTACCGCCGCTGGCCGCCATTGCCCCGTTCAAGCTGTCGGGCGGTGAATCGACCGTCCTGATCTTCGGCTGGGTCGCCATCTGGGCGCTGCTGGCCCGTTTTCACCCCGAGCGCCAGTTCTGGCACGACGCCTGGGCCGGTACGCGGCTCATCACCTCCAAGCCGATGAGCCGCCAATGAGTGCCCTGCCCGACCCCGCCGTCAACCCGCAGAAGGCCCGCAAGGGCTTCGAGCGCGTCTGGCACGCCACCCTGATCTCGCTGCACGGCCTGCGCGCCGGCTGGAGCGAGCCGGCGTTCCGCCAGGAAGCCATCCTGTCGATGCTGATGATCCCGGCCGCCTTCTGGCTCGGGCGCAGCTGGGTCGAGGTGGCGCTGCTCGCCGGCAGCGCGGTCCTGGTGATGATCGTGGAGCTGCTCAATACGGCGGTGGAAGCCGCCATCGACCGCATCGGCCCCGAATGGCACGACCTCTCCAAGCGCGCGAAGGACATGGGCAGCGCCGCCGTCCTCCTGTCGCTCACGCTGTGCGGCGGCATCTGGGCCGCGGCCCTGTGGCAACGCTTCGTGTCATGAGCGGGTCCGCCGCCTGCGGCATGATCGCAGGATGACCCCTGAATTTTCGATTTGCGTGTATTGCGGCTCGCGCCCCGGCGAGCGCCCCGAGTTTTCCCAGGCCGCCCAGGCCGTGGGCCAATGGATCGGCAGCCACGGCGGCCAGCTCGTCTACGGCGGTGGCCGCACCGGCCTGATGGGCACGGTGGCCGAGGCCACCCGCCAGGCCGGCGGCCGCGTCGTCGGCATCATCCCCAAGGCCCTGGTCGACAAGGAACTGGCCAACCCCCTGTGCGACGAGCTGCACGTCGTCGACACCATGCACGAGCGCAAGGCCATGATGGGCGAGCGCGCCGACGCCTTCCTCGCGATGGCGGGCGGCATCGGCACCTTTGAAGAACTGTTCGAGATCTGGACCTGGCGCCAGCTCGGCTACCACGACAAGCCGACCGGCATCCTCAACACCGCCGGCTACTACGACGGCCTGCTGAGCTTCCTGGCGCACAGCGTGCGCGAGGGTTTCATGGGCGAATGGCAGATGGACCTGGTCCGCACCGGCACCGACGTGCCCGAATTGCTGACCGCGCTGCGCGTCGAAGTCCCCCTGCACCCCCGCGACGACAAGCTGTCAGAAAACCTCTGACCCGAAAGCCCCAAGAGCCTCGGGGTCCCATTCCAGCGAACACCGCGGAACCGGCTTTGCCGGGCCGCAGGTGTTGCCCCCGGTAGGGGGTTGGCGTAGCGACACGAAGTGCGCGCAGCCTGGGGGCGAGCTCTAGACTGCGTTTTCGTTTTCTTCGCCGGTGCGGATGCGCACGATGCGCTCCACCTCGGTCACGAAGATCTTGCCGTCGCCGATCTTGCCGGTGCGCGCCGAGCTCACGATGGCCTCGATGCAGCGCTCCACGTCGCTCTCGTTGACGACCACTTCGACCTTCATCTTGGGCAGGAAGTCGACCACGTACTCCGCGCCGCGGTACAGCTCGGTGTGGCCCTTCTGGCGGCCGAAGCCCTTGACCTCGGTCACCGTGAGGCCGGTGACACCCACCTCGGCGAGGGCTTCGCGCACGTCCTCGAGCTTGAAGGGTTTGACGATGGCGGTGATCTGCTTCATGGTTTTTGTGCTCCGGCGGTTTCGTTGAACTTGCTGGTGATAGGGTAACGCCAATCCTTGCCGAAGCTTCGGTGGGTGACCCGGATGCCTACGGGCGCCTGGCGCCGCTTGTATTCGTTGATCCTGATGAGCCGCGCAACCCGCTCGACCACCGCGCGGTCGTAGCCCGCGGCAATGATCTCGTCGATGCCTTCATCGTCCTGCATGTAGCGTGCCAGGATGCCGTCCAGCACGTCGTAGGGCGGCAGGCTGTCCTGGTCGGTCTGGTCGGGGCGCAGCTCGGCGCTCGGGGGCCGCGTGATGATGCGCTCGGGAATCGGTGCCACCCCGGTGCCGTACGGATCATGGGCATTGCGCCAGCGCGCCAGCGCGAACACCGTGGTCTTGAGCAGGTCCTTGATGACCGCGAAGCCGCCCGCCATGTCGCCGTAGAGCGTGCAGTAGCCGGTGGCCATCTCGCTCTTGTTGCCGGTGGTCAGCACGATGGCCCCGAACTTGTTCGACAGCCCCATGAGCAGCGTGCCGCGGATGCGGGCCTGGATGTTCTCCTCGGCCGTGTCTTCCGGCCGGCCCGCGAACTCCCCGGCCAGCGCGGCCTTGAAGGACTCGAAGGTGTGCCGGATCGAAATTTCGTCGTAGCGCACGCCCAGCCGGCCGGCCATATCGCGCGCGTCGATCCAGCTGATGTCGGCCGTGTAGGGCGACGGCATCATCACTGCGCGGACCTTGTCCTTGCCCAGCGCGTCCACCGCGATCGCGAGCACCAGCGCCGAGTCGATGCCGCCCGACAGCCCCAGGATCGCGCCCGGAAAGCCATTCTTGCCGATGTAGTCGCGCACGCCGAGCACCAGCGCGTCCCACAGCTGCGCCTCGGCGTCGCGCGGCGCGGCAATGGCCGACGGGTCGGCCACGACGGCGACGCCGCCCTGCGCCCCGCGCGCGAGTTCCATGAAGACCAAGCGTTCGCGAAAGCTCTCGGCCTGCGCGGCCAGTGCGCCATCGGCCTGCAGCGCGAACGAAGCGCCGTCGAACACCACCTCGTCCTGCCCGCCCACCAGGTGTGCGTAGACCAGCGGCAGGCCCACGGCGCACGCGCGGTCGGCCATGCGCGCCACGCGCTCGCCTTCCTTGCCCACGTGGTACGGAGAGGCATTGATCACCGCCAGCACCTCGGCGCCGCCGGCGCGCGCCAGCTCGGCCGGGGCGTCGAACCAGGCGTCCTCGCAGATCAGCAGGCCCACCGACACGCCGCCCGCCTCGAACACGCAGGTGCCCTGCCCCGGCGTGAAGTAGCGGCGCTCGTCGAACACCTGGTAGTTCGGCAGTTCGCGCTTGGCGTAGGTTTCGAGGATGCGGCCTTCCTTGAGGACGCTGGCCGCGTTGTGGCGCAGCTGCACGGCCACGGATCGGCTGCGCAGGCTGCCGCCGCTGGGATGCCCCACCACCACGACCATGTCTTTGAGGTCGGCCAGCGCGGCGGCGATGCCTTTCACGGCATCATCACAGGCTTCGGTGAAGGCGGGACGGAGGAACAGGTCCTCCGCCGCATAGCCGGCAATCGAGAGTTCGGGTGTCAGCAGAAGGCGCGCGCCTTGCGCGTAGGCCTCGCGTGCGGCGCCGATGATCTTCTGCGCATTGCCGACGAGGTCGCCCACCACAAAATTGAGTTGCGCGATGGCGAGCTTGAGCGTCATACAGAAGGAAGAAAAAGGCTTGAACGATTATGTCATTCGGGTTCTGGCGTCGCCGTCGGACATCGACCCGCAAGCCTGGAACGCCCTGCTCGCCGCGCAGCCCGAGCCCTCGCCCTTCATGCGCCACGAATACCTCGCGGCGATGCACGACAGCGGCAGCGCCTCGCCTGAGCGCGGATGGACACCGCAGTTCGTCACGCTGTGGCGCGGCAAGGTGCTCGAAGCCGCCTGCGCGCTCTACCTCAAGGAACATTCCTACGGCGAGTACGTCTTCGACTGGGCCTGGGCCAACGCCTACGAGCAGCACGGGCTCGCCTACTACCCGAAGGCCGTGGTGGCGGCGCCCTTCACACCCGTGCCGGGCGCCCGGCTGCTGGCACGCGACGCGCAAAGCCGCACGCTGCTGGTGCAGGCGCTGGTGGCCGTCTGCAAGGAACAGGAACTTTCGTCTTTGCATCTGCTGTTCGGCGCCGACGCCGACATCGCCGCGTGCACCGAAGCCGGGCTCATGCGGCGCCATACGGTGCAGTTCCATTGGACGAACACACAGCCGAGCTACACAGACTTCGACGCCTTCCTCGCCAGCCTCGCGCACGACAAGCGCAAGAAGATCCGCCAGGAACGTCGCAAGGTCGCCGAGGCCGGCGTCAGCTTCCGCTGGTCGCGCGGCACCGACATCTCCAAGGCCGACTGGGATTTCTTCTACCGCTGCTACGAGCGCACCTACCGCGAGCACGGCAACCCGCCCTACCTCACGCGCGATTTCTTCCAGCGCATGGCCGACACGCTGCCCGAGGCGTGGCTGCTGTTCGTGGCGGAGCGCGACGGGCGCCCCGTCGCGACCAGCCTGATCGCGCTCTCTACCGACGAGGCCCAGCCGTTGGTGGCCTACGGCCGCTACTGGGGCGCGCTGGAGCGCGTCGACTGCCTGCACTTCGAGGCCTGCTACTACCAGCCCATCGCCTGGTGCATCGCGCACGGCGCGGTGCGCTTCGAAGGCGGCGCGCAGGGCGAGCACAAGATGGCCCGCGCGCTGATGCCGGTGCGCACCACCAGCGCTCACTGGCTCGCGCACCCGTCGTTCGCCGATGCCGTCGAGCGCTTCCTCGAGCGCGAAGGCGCGGGCATCGAGAACTACATGGACCACCTCGGCGAACGCAGCCCGTTCAAGGCGACCTGAGCGGCGCGGGAGCGCCGGGGGCTGCTATAAAGCCGCCCGGCACTCAAACAACCACACACAACACACAGGGAGCACCGATGCCATTCGTCGGACTGGGACTGCACATCCTCATCGCGCTGTACTTCGCCGTGCATGCCATGCGCCACGGCAAGCAGATGTACTGGCTCATCATCCTCTTCAGCTTTCCGCTGCTCGGCAGCATCGTGTACTTCGTGGTCGAGTACCTGCCGGCCTCGCGCATGCAGCGCACCGCGGGCAAGGTGGCGAACGCGGCCATCGGCTTCATCGACCCCGAGCGCGAATACCGCGCCGCCGCCGAGGCCTACGACCTGGCGCCCACGGCGCAGAACAAGCTGCGCCTGGCCAAGGCCGCGCTCGACCGTGGGCAGGCGGCCGACGCCGTCGGGCACTACCGCGACGCGCTGAAAGGCCCCTTCGCCTCCGACCCCGAGCTGCAGTTCGGCCTGGCCAGCGCCCTGATCGCCGAAGGCAGCCCGGCCTCGGCCCGCGAAGCCTCGCAGGCACTGCGGAGCCTGCGTGCCACGCGCGACGACTACCGCAAGGACGAGGTCGCCGTGCTCAACGCCCGCGCGCTGGCCGCCGAGGGCCGCACGCCCGAAGCGCGCGAAGCCTTCGAGGCGGCGCTGAGCACCTACAACACGGTGGAAACGCGCGCCCACTACATCGCGTGGCTGGCGCAGCAAGGCGACACCGCCGGTGCGCAGCGCCATTGGAACGAGCTGCAGCAGGCGGCGCGCCACTGGAACGCGCATGCGCGAGGCGTCAACCGCGAATGGATGCGGCTGGCCGGGGATGCGGTCCGGGGCTGACGGCCCGGAGCCTCCAGGCCGTTTCTTTCAAGCGAAAGAAATTACTTCTTGTACGCGGCGATGCCGTCGAGAACTTCCTTCTTGGCGGCGTCGATGCCTTCCCAGCCCAGCACCTTGACCCACTTGCCGGCTTCCAGGTCCTTGTAGTGCTCGAAGAAGTGGCTGATGGCCTTCAGGCGCATCGGGTTCACGTCGTCGACCGACTTCCAGTGGCTGTAGATCGGCAGCACCTTGTCGGTGGGCACGGCCAGCACCTTGCCGTCGACGCCAGCTTCGTCTTCCATCATCAGGATGCCCAGGGGGCGGCACGGCACCACCACGCCCGGCAGCAGCGGGTATGGGGCAATCACCAGCACGTCCACCGGGTCGCCATCGCCCGACAGGGTCTGCGGCACGTAGCCGTAGTTGGCGGGGTAGTACATGGCCGTCGTCATGAAGCGGTCGACAAAAATCGCGCCGGATTCCTTGTCGACTTCGTACTTGATCGGATCGGCGTTCATCGGGATTTCGATCACGACGTTGAAGGCATCGGGAACGTTCTTGCCAGGGGAAACTTTGTCGAAGGACATGACGTTTTTCGAGTAGTTGAAAAGTATGAGACGGATGGGGACAAACCCGGAGTTTACTTTCCGTGTCACCGGCCCGTCGCACGCTCGCTCGTTTTTGCCTGTAAATTGCAACCGTTGGCCAATCGGCTCCGCACCCCAGGTGCAGCGAGCTTCGAGGAAGCAACGCGGCGGAAAACATGGTCCCGTACGCGTTGCACGCAGGGCCCATGCTGTCCGTCTCCACAAGTCACAGCGAACGAATGGAGAAGCAAAGCATGATCGGCAACACCCCCCTGATACTGGCCATCGTCTGCGGCCTCGTGGCCGTGGCCTACGGTTTCTGGGCCCGAAGTTGGATTCTCGCGAAGGACGCCGGCAACGCCCGCATGCAGGAGATCGCGGCGGCCATCCAGGCCGGCGCCTCGGCCTACCTCGCCAAGCAGTACAGCACCATCGCCGTCGTCGGCGTGGTGCTCGCCATCCTCATCGCCATCTTCCTCGACCTGACCACGGCGGTCGGCTTCATCGTGGGCGCGGTGCTCTCGGGTGCCTGCGGCTTCATCGGCATGAACGTGTCGGTGCGCGCCAATGTGCGCACGGCGCAGGCGGCCACGCACGGGATCGGCCCGGCGCTTGACGTCGCGTTCCGCGGCGGCGCCATCACCGGCATGCTGGTGGTGGGCCTCGGCCTGCTGGGCGTGTCGGTCTTCTACTGGGTGCTGGCCGCTGGCGGCATTCCGGCCGGGGCCCACGGCCTCTCGGCCATCCTCAATCCGCTGATCGGCTTTGCCTTCGGCTCGTCGCTGATCTCGATCTTCGCGCGCCTGGGCGGCGGCATCTTCACCAAGGGCGCCGACGTCGGCGCCGACCTGGTGGGCAAAGTCGAAGCCGGCATTCCCGAAGACGACCCGCGCAATCCGGCGGTGATCGCGGACAACGTGGGCGACAACGTCGGGGACTGCGCCGGCATGGCGGCCGACCTGTTCGAGACCTACGCCGTGACGCTCATCGCCACCATGGTGCTGGGCGCGCTGATGGTCACCGCGGCGCCGACCAACGCGGTGCTGTATCCGCTGGCGCTGGGCGGCGTGTCGATCATCGCGTCGATCATCGGCTGCTTCTTCGTGAAGGCATCGCCGGGCATGGTCAACGTGATGCCGGCGCTCTACAAGGGCCTGGCGGTGGCGGGCGTGCTGTCGCTGATCGCGTTCTGGTTCGTCACCAGCTGGCTGATTCCCGACAACGCCATTGCCCCGAGCGGCAGCCAGCTCAAGCTGTTCGGCGCCTGCTTCGTCGGCCTTGCGCTGACGGCCGCCCTGGTGTGGATCACCGAGTTCTATACCGGTACCCAGTACAAGCCGGTGCAGCACATCGCACAGGCCTCGACCACGGGCCACGGCACCAACATCATCGCGGGCCTCGGCGTGTCGATGCGCTCGACGGCGTGGCCGGTGATCTTCGTGTGCATCGCGATCCTGACGTCCTATTCGCTGGCGGGCCTCTACGGCATCGCGGTGGCGGCCACGTCGATGCTGAGCATGGCCGGCATCGTGGTGGCGCTCGACGCCTACGGCCCCATCACCGACAACGCCGGCGGAATCGCCGAGATGAGCGAGCTGCCCGACAGCGTGCGCGCCGTGACCGACCCGCTCGACGCGGTGGGCAACACCACCAAGGCCGTGACCAAGGGCTACGCCATCGGCTCGGCCGGCCTCGCCTCGCTGGTGCTCTTTGCCGACTACACGCACAAGCTGGAGAGCTTCGGGCAGGCCATCAGCTTCAACCTGAGCGATCCGATGGTGATCGTCGGCCTCTTCATCGGCGGCCTGATTCCCTACCTCTTCGGCGCGATGGCCATGGAGGCCGTGGGCCGCGCTGCAGGCGCGGTGGTGGAGGAAGTGCGCCGCCAGTTCCGCGACATCCCCGGCATCATGGAAGGCACCGGCAAGCCCGAGTACGGCAAGGCCGTGGGCATGCTGACCGGCGCCGCCATTAAGGAAATGATGATCCCGTCGCTGCTGCCGGTGCTGGTGCCGATCATCGTGGGCCTGGTGCTCGGGCCGAAGGCGCTGGGCGGGCTGCTGATGGGCACCATCGTCACAGGCCTGTTCGTCGCCATCAGCATGTGCACCGGCGGCGGTGCCTGGGACAACGCCAAGAAATACATCGAGGACGGCCACTTCGGCGGCAAGGGCAGCGAGACGCACAAGGCCGCCGTCACCGGCGACACCGTGGGTGATCCCTACAAGGACACCGCCGGTCCGGCCGTGAACCCGCTGATCAAGATCATCAACATCGTGGCGCTGCTCATCGTGCCGCTGGTGGTGAAGTTCCATGCAGGCGATGCGGCAGCCGTACCGACGAAGGTCGAGACGCCGCCGCCCGCGACGGCCCCCGCCGCCATGGCGCCGTCGACCCCGTCCACGCCTGCTGCTGCGGTCGCTTCAGGCGCCGTATCGGCCGCCGAGGCTGCCGCCGTGAAGGTAGAGAACGGCGTCGTGAAGTTCTACTTCGCAAGCGCCAGCGCCGAAGTCGCGCCCAACGCCAAGGAGGCACTGGCCGACGTCATCAAGGCCGTGCAGAGCGGCAGCACCGTGCTGGTGAGCGGCTACCACGACGCCAGCGGCGATCCCGCGAAGAACGCCGAACTCGCCAAGCAGCGCGCGATGGCCGTGAGCGATGCGCTCAAGGCCGCCGGCGCACCCGAGGACAAGATCGAGCTGGCCAAGCCCGAGCAATCGCAAGCCGATGGTCCTCCCACCGAAGCGCGCCGGGTCGAAGTGAAAGTAAAGTCCTGAGATGCCCACACCCGCCCGACTCGAATCTTTCATCGCCGCTGTCGAAGGCGGTGCGCATGCCCAAGCCATCGAGGACTTCTACACCGAAGATGCCACCATGCGCGAGAACCAGGCCGAGCCGCGGCGCGGCCGCAGTACGCTGGTGGCGCAGGAAACCGCCGTGCTCGAGCGCACCGAATCGGTGGCCTCCACCTGCGTGCACCCGGTGCTGGTGAACGGCGACCATGTGGCCATCCACTGGATCTTCGAGTTCACGTTCAAGGGTGGCAGCAGGATGCGCATGGAAGAGATCGCCTGGCAGCGCTGGGAAGGCGATCGCATCGCGCAAGAGCAGTTCTTCTACGATCCCGCGCAGAGAAAGCCGAGCTGAACGCTTCCGCGCAACGCCAACCTGAATTTCGGCTTCTAGCGCCTGCTCTCGGCCGCCACGGCCCGCACCAGCCGCGTGGCGGGCGCCACCAGTTCGCGCAGGTCGCCCGCGCGGTCCTGCTCGATGGCCTCCAGCACCAGTTCGTTGATGCCGCCGACCACCGTCATCGCCATCTCGCCCGTCAGGTGCACCCCGGGGTCTTCCGCGCCGGCACTGCCGCTGTTGATCGCCATCTGGATGAAGTTGGCGATCTCGTCGTTCACCCGGCGCCGCACCACGAGGCCGGGCATGCCGAGCCCCAGGATCTCGACGAACAGCGTGCGCAGCAGCACAGGGTCTTGCGCTAGGTAGTCGAAATACGCGGTCATGGCCTGCTCCACCTGCGCATGCCAGGGCTGCACCGGATCGAAGGCCTCGCTCACCGCCTGCAGTGCGAGGCGGCTGGCGGTCTCGTAGAGCGCGATCAGGCACTCGGTCTTGGTGCCGAAGTGTTCGTAGAAGGTGCGGCGCGACACGGCGGCCTCGCGCACGATGTCGGCAATGGTGGTTTCGGCGTAGCCCTTGGCGGCCACGGCATGCGCCATGCCTTGCAGCAGGCGCGTGTAGTGCTCGCTTCCGATGCCGTCGGCTGACTTGGAAGGCGCGGCTGTTTCGACGGTTTCACTCATGAACGGCACATTTTCCTACGCCTTGGTACTTGACAGTACCAACTTGCAATTGCACCATGGAGGCAAGCTGGTACGAAGACGTACCAGCCATTTCATCCCGTGCTTTTTTCCGAGGCTTGTTTTTCATGACTGATCTCGTGGTCCGCCGCCTTCTGATCGATTTGCAATCGCCCTTTGCCCGCGACTGGTGCGGCGGCGACGCATTCTCGACCGCTTTCTTCAACGCCCTGTCGATGAGCTTCCCCTTCGGCGAGCAATTCTTCATCGACGCGGTTCGCGATGCCGTCGCCACGCTGCCGACGGAAGTGCAGGAAAAGCATCGCGCCGACGTGCGCGGTTTCATCGGACAGGAAGCCACACACCGGCGCATTCATTCGCTCTTCAACAACCACCTCGAAAGCCAGGGCCTGGTGGATGGCTGGACGGCGCGCGCGGGCAAGCGCCTGGCGCTGATGGAGGACGCCGACCCGCGCCACGCGCTGGCGGTGACGGCGGCCACCGAGCACTTCACGGCGCTGTTCGCCGAATGGCTGCTGGCCCACCCCGAGATCCTCGACGGCGCCGAGCCCCGGCTGCGCACCATGTGGCTGTGGCACAGCGCTGAAGAACTGGAACACAAGAGCGTGGCCTTCGACATTTACAAAGCCGCAGGCGGCTCCGACGAATGGCGCAAACGGTGGTTCCGCCGCGTCACGATCATGTTCCTGAGCGACCTGATGCACCAGACCATCGACAACCTGCGCCGCGAAAAGCAGCTGTGGAAATGGTCGACCTGGAAGAGCGCGGCGCGCATCCTGCTGAACCGCGACGGTCTGCTGCGCGGCAACCTGGCCGGCTGGCGCAGCTACCTGCGCCCGGACTTCCATCCGATGCAGCAGGACAGCAGCCTCTCGGTGCGCTGGCTGGCGGACAACCGCGCACAGTACACGCCCGTAGGCGCGGCACCCGAGGCAGCGGCCGCGGGTTGACCGACAAGAAAGCTCAGTAGAAGTTGGCGCGTTGCGGCGCACCGCCGCTGGCCTGCTGGTGTTCGGGGCGCAGCGCCAAGTCGTGCAGGGTGTCGAAATCGGACGGAGCGTCCGGCACGCGCATCACCACTTCCAGCTCGTGCATCGAAGTGACCCAGCGGCCGGCCGGCGATTCGGCGGGCTCGTCGTTGGCGAACACGCCGTCGCGGATGTAGAGGGTCTCGCCCTCGGGGCGCTCGGTATGCAGCTCGATCAGGCGCGCGATGGAGAAGTTGTACGTCACGAGCTTCTCGCGCGTCTTGCGGTCCTTGCCGCCGCAATTGAACGAGCCTTCCGCGGCAATGACGATGCAGGAACCATCAACGCCTCCGTCCATCTCGATCTCGTTGCCCGAGCGCCAGATGGCGTTGGGCAGGCGCACGCGCACCTTGTCGATCACGAGGTCGCGCTGCTTGTTCAGGCTGCCAAGAGGCGGCACCAGCGAGCGCAATTGGCGCAGGCGCTCGGCGAAGTTGTCGTCCATCAGGAATTCGACATGGTGCGTGGCGCTGCCGGAAGAGCGCTTGACCACCTGTATGACCACGTGGCGCGACTTAGCCATGGCAGAGCCCCTTTGCAAGCGTTGAATTCCATGTCCCGCGAGGGGCGTCGACGGCGTGGCTGCAATTCATTGGAAATCGGCTACAAATTAGAACTTTTGAATTCATGCAATCACTTGCATCATTTGTTTCTAACTGTATAACGATTGGCGGCAATGGGGAAGGCCAATTCGTGACTTATGCACGCGGAAATGTCTCCAAAGTGCCTCCCTGATGTGCTATCAGGGTGTCCTTCACCGGACTCGGTCAATCCCCTATTCGAGGGATTCGTCGAGCGCCTTGCAGGAAGGCGCGCAAACGGTCTGGGACTTGCCCAGCACCTGGCGGGTGCGCAACTGCGAGCGCACGCGGTGCTTGCCGCACATGAAGCACGACATGGTCGCGCCACTGAACGACGCCGAGGCGCGAAACGGCGAACCGGGCGTCTTCGATTTGTAACGCAGGCCGTCCGCCACCACTGCCGTCTTCACTTCACCCTTCGCCATGCGTCTTGTCCTTGCTGTTCGGTTCGGCACGGCGCATCGCGCGTGCAATGGCTTCCCGGGCACTGGTTTCAGCCGCCAGGGAAGCGTCCAACGCCGAGCGGCAAAGCCCGGCGTACTGGTAGTTGAGGTTCTCGTACACCTCGGCCGCGGCCGGATAGGCATCGAGCAGGCGGCCGAGTTCGGCGCCCTGCTCGACATCCTCGAACTCATGCACGAGGTGTTCGACCACGGAACGGTACTGCTCTGCGCCAACAGGCACAGCGCTGTGTTCAAGCTTTTCCAGCAGTTGTGCCAACACGTGGGTCACTGCCAGATCGGTCTTGGGAGACGGATTATCGGTCGTGTTCATGGTTCGCATCTGGGGGCAGCATACGCCTATGCAAGTGGCTGCTCGCACGGGGAGGTCTCTGGCGCCCCGGTTTCCTGGGCCGCCTGCATCCGCTGGAGCAGGCTGTGCAGCATCTCGGTGGACAGCCCGTGGATCACCAGCCGATGCCCCGCCCGCAAAGTCGACAGGGGCACGAGCGGGTGCTTGTTGTTGACCAGAATGAGGTGTTCGGGCGCGGCCAGGATCGTGGCTGCGTAGATGCCGATGGTTTCGTCCAGCTGCAGGGAGTTGGCGGCGCGCCAGAAATCGTTGTCCGTCAGCATCAGCTGGTAAAGCGGCGTAAAAAGCTCGATTGCGCTTTGCAGGTCGAGAAAATTGAGCCTTCCCCGGGGCATGTCTTCCAGCCGCGGACCGGGCTCTTTGATCATCGAGAAATCGGCCAGCTCCGCCTTGCACAGCGCCACGCCCTTGTCGCGCAGCGCCTTGTTCAGCCGGATCACGAAGTTGAACAGGTTCAGGTCGTGCTTCAGGAACATCTCGTCCTTCAGCGCGTCGATGTCGGCCGGCTCCAGCGGGCTCGTCGCCACCGGGGCCGGCGAGTTTCGCCCGATGAAGGCCAGCACTTGCGAGCCCAGGTGAAAGTGCCGCAGGATCAGCCAATTGGCCTCCGGCGAAACAAAGCGCTTCAGCCCCCACGCGAGAAGTCGGTGCAGCAGCATCGAATGCGACCAGTTGCGCGGCACGAACACCTTCACGATCTGGATCAGGATGATCGTCAGCCGCGCGATCGGCCGCAGGAACGGCAGCAGGTACTGGCGCGAGGCCGAACTCGAATCGGCCAGCCACGCCGCCTTGACGTCGTCGGGCAGCGGCGTGCTCTGGTCGAGGTACAGCGCCAGCCAGGGACTGGGGTCGCGCTCGTCGTGCGCCTGGGTCAGGAAATCAGGTGTTCGGTCCATGGGGCCTGCGTTCGGTGATGTGCTGGAACTGCATCAGGTACAGCGCTGCCGTATGGCGCGCGGTGTCGGCTATCTGTCGAGCGGCGCGCGCCTGCCCCTCCACGGCCATGACCATCTCGACCGCCGTGAGCCAGCGGCTCAGGTGATGCTCGTCGTTGTGGCCGTGGTACTCGAGGAAGCGGAAGGCGTCGGGCGGCAGCTTCAGGCCGGACTTGAGCAGCGGCAGCAGCGCCGGCACGATGCGCTGGCCCGTGCCCTCGATGATGTAGATCGCGCCCAGCAGCCCGATCGGGTCGCGCGTGGCGGCCAGGCCATGCAGATAGGCGTTGAGCGCCTCGCCGCCGGGGTTGCGGCGCAGGTCCTCGATGGTCTCGACGGTGCCGCCGGCTTTGCGGTAGTCGCTGAAGAGGATGTTGAAGTCGTTCTGCTCCTCCCCCGCGTGCACGCCGATCAGCGAGGCCAGCATCTGGTACGGCTCGCTCAGCGAGGCGGCGCCTTCGCGCATCCACAGGCTGCCTTCGCGAACCTGGGGCACCCATTGCTCCATCCAGTTCAGGTAGTCGGGCACGGCAAAGCGGCGCTCGCGGATCTGGCGGACCAGCGGCGTGCGCCAGACGCGGGAGCGGTAGTCGTGCCAGATGGCGGCCAGTTCGGTCAGCAAGGCGCCGAGGCCTTCGGGCGCGGCGGCTGGGTCGTGCGGGGGCGCGATCACGAGGTCGTCGTCAGGCGCCACTGCCGCCGCGCGCGGTGCGGCAACCACCGGCACGGCATCGACCGCCTCTACTTCGAGCAGCATGTACGCTGCCATGAAGCGCCCCGACTCTGGCACGTAGCAGAAGATCTGCTCGCCGGGCTTCAGCGCCTTGGTGTGCAGGAATTCGGCCAGCATCACGAGGATCGACGCGGCCCCGGTGTTGCCGCGCCAGGCGAGGTTGCTCCACCAGCGCTCGCGCGGAATCGACAGGTCGGCCTTGGCCATCAGGTCCTCGACCACCGGGATGAATTTTTCCGACGAGTAGTGGCAAAGAAAGTGATCGACCCGCTTCGGATCGACCCAGCCGTCGCGCACGAGACCCGCGTACTCGTGGATGCCGATGTCGAACAGGTGCGGCAGCAGACGGATGTCCTGGCGCAGCGACAGCGCGCCTGCAGCTTCGGCCTCGGCCCAGGAGCCGAAATCGAGGTGGCCGCGTGCCCGGTCTTCGGTCAGCCCGAGCTGCATGCACACCGGATAGTCGCCCGAGAAAGCGCGCTGGTGCACCCACTTCAGCTTCAGCCGCAGCCCCGGTGCGCCGGCCAGTGCAGGCGTACCGTCGGACAGCAGCAAGGCGCCCGCGCCATCGGACAACATCCAGCGCAGGAAGTGCGAGTCGAAGTCGGTCTCGTAGCCGCGCGCCGCGAAGCGCGAGCGCTTGAAGAGGCGCGACGGCATCTCGCTGGCCACCGCCACCGCCGAGCGGTGCGCCCCCAGCTCGATGCCCTGCGCAGCTGTCTGGATCGCCGACACGCCCGCCGCGCAGATGCCGTGCACCGAATGCGTCTCCATCGGCTGCGCCGCCAGCTCGCCCTGGATCATGTTGGCAAAGCCTGGCATCAGCGTGTCGCCGCCCGACGAGCCGCTGGCCAACAGCGACACGCGCGACAGCTCCGCGCCGCCCCGCCGCAGGCAGTCGCGGATCGCACCGGCCGCCAGTTGCGCATTGGTGTGGCGGGCCACGCCTTCCTCGTCGATGGCGTAGTGCCGCGTGAGGATGCCGTTCTCCGCCAGGATGCGCCGCTTGATGCGCTCCGACATGCGGTTGAGCGGCGCGATGTAGGCGTCCATGCGGTCGTTGGGAATGGGCTCGCCCGGCATGAAGTAGCCGGCGCTTTCGAGGTAGACGCGTTGAAATGAGACAGGCATGGTTCAGTTGATGGATGAATCGGGAGGCATCAGCGGGCGGCTGCGAAAACGCGGCCACACGGCCCCCAGCAGGAACACCCGCACCATGTACGGCACCAGCCCGCCCTCGTTGAGCACGGGATCCACCTGCGCGCGGTAGCGCGTGCGATGCAGGCGGGTGAGCTCGGACCAATGGGCATGCGGGTTCTCGTGGTGTGCGGTGTGCAGGCCGATGTTGAACAGCAATGGGTTCACCAGCCCCTCGAAATTGCGGGCGTAGTTCAGCCGGCTACCCGGGGTATCGCCCTGCGCCTCCTTGCGAGGAGCCTTCCGGCCGTCGGCGTGGGCATGCTGCAGATAATTGGTCGCCAGCAGCCAGTGCAGGCCATGCAGCTGCGGCACGATGACGAAGAGCAGCGCCTTGCGCCAGTCGAGCGCCAGCAGCACCGCCCAGCTGGCCAGCCACAGCGCGTACTGCGCCATGCAGTAGCGCCACGCGCCGCGCCTGTGCAGGCGCAGCCGGGCAAGCCACGCGAAGAACACCGGTATCAGCGCCCACACCGCCTGGAACGGATGCAGAAGGTAGCCCCGCAGGTGGTTGGTATCGCCGCCGAAGCGGTAGGTGCGCGCCACGTCCTTCGGGCCATGGCGATGGCGGTGATGATTGGCGACGTGCGCGGGCCAGAACACGAAGGTCGGATGGCCTTGCAGCAGCGTGATCCAGAAATCCGTCAACCGGTTCATGCCCCGCCCCCGCCACATGCGCAGATGCACATGGTTGTGGTGGATCACGCCGACGCCGAGCGTCAGGAACAGCGTCAGCCCATACAGCGGGACATCGAAGCCGTGGAACCACTGCCACGCAGCCAGCACAGGCAGCGCGACGAGATAGGCAAGGCTCTGCCAGTCGCGCCAGTGACGCAGCCGCGGCAGGTGGCGGCTCGCGTCAGGCCGTGGTCGCGCCATGCTTCTTGCGAAAGGCCTGGAGAACCGGCTCAACTGCATCGGCCGCGACACGCGTTCCGAACAGCCGGTCCATGAACGTGAACTGAAAACCGTAGTTGCCGTTGTGCACGGCATGGTGCAGATGGTGCCGGCGGCTCGCCGCGAACCAGTGGCTGTACGACACGCCCGTGAAGAAGTCGTAGTTCGAATGCCCGACGCAGTTGAAGAACAGGCTGAACACCGGCACCGCCGCGAGCGACCAGAAGCTGAAGTCGTGCACCACCATCGGCAGCAGGATCACGTTGCCGAGCATCAGCGCCTCGACGGGGTGAAAGCTGTAGGTGGCCCACGGCGTGGTCACGAACGAGCGGTGGTGCGGCCCGTGAAAGCGCCGCAGCCAGCGCGTGTGCAGCAGCCGGTGATTGATCCAGAAATGCACGTCATTCCAAAAGGCGAGCGCGAGGATCTCGACCGCGACCTGCGGCCACCCCGCATCGCCGTCGAGCCGCGCCCAGCCCAGCTGCAGCACCCCCCATGGAAACACCATGCCCAGCCCGAAGATCAGCACCGACACCCCCGACTGCCCCAGTTCGCGCCGCAGCTGCCCCGGCTGCAGCGGCCGAGGATCGAGTTCGCGCCCGATGCCCAGCGCGGGCAGCATGCGCTTCGTCAGCAGCCACGTGAGGCTGCCAAAACAGAGATAGATGCCGCCGAAAAAAAGCACGCCCCACAGCATGACCTGCGGGGCGGACAACGAGGTGAAAGTCTGCGCCATCCCCCGAGGCTACAACAGCATCTCGGGAACGATCGGCGCAATGAGCATGTTGTAGAAGCGCTGGAAGAAGCCCGATTCGGGCTCCGAAGTCAGGATCATCTCTTTCTCGCCATCGTTCGTCAGCCATTGCAGCGTGCCGGTGTCCTTGGCCAGCCGCAGCCGGTAGGAATTCTGCAACTTGCTGATGTTGATGACGCGCAACATCTCGCGCGCCAGCTGCGGGCTGTCGACCACCACCCCCATCTCGGTGTTCTGGCTGGCCGAGCGCGGATCGAGATTCATCGAGCCGATGAAGATGCGCGTCCTGTCGATCGCAGCGGTCTTGGAGTGCAGCCGCCCCAGCGACTTGCCGAACATGCCGAAGCGCTCGCCCGCGCTGGTGCGCTGCGGACTCAGTTCGTAGAGGTCGGCGCCGCTTTCGAGCAGCCGCTGGCGATAGCGCGCATAGCCGGTGTGCACCAGCGGCTCGTCGTTGGCCGCCAGAGAATTGGTCAGCAGCGTGAGCTTGACCTTGCGTCTGGCCAGGTCCTCGAAAGCCTCCATGCCGCGCTCGCCCGGCACCAGGTAGGGCGAGGTCAGGTCGACCTCGGTCTTGGCGTCGAGCAGCAGCGCCCAGACCTTCATCGTCACGCTGGTGGCGATGGCCTCGTCGGCGGACATGGTCGCGGGCTTGGTGGGCGGGTCGGCGATGGCGCGGGCCTCGCCCCACAGCAGGCCCATGCGGCCGCCGTCGAGCTCCTCGGCAATGGGCCCGTAGCCGAGGATGTCGGATGGCGGCAGCACGATCTTCGGTGGTGGCGCGGCCATGCCCACCCAACTGTCGAAATCGGCGCCGTTCGGCTTGCGGCCGCCCTCGCCCGTCACGATGTCGGCAATCGGCCAGACCTGCACGCTGTTCCAGTAGGCGTCGAAGATCGATTCGAGCTGCGGCACCACCTTGCCGATCACCAGCGCATCCATGTCGATGAAGTTCTGCGCCTCGCTGAGCACGAAATACTCTTCGGCGATGTTGCGCCCGCCCACCACCGCCATCACGCCGTCAGCAATGAAGAGCTTGTTGTGCATCCGGTGGTTGAGCCGCGAAATCTCCCACGGCGACGCCGCGAAGCGCGACAGGAAGCCGTTACGCCCGCAGCAGAACGGGTTGAACAGGCGCACATCGACATTGGGCGTCTCGGACAGTGCCAGTAGCAGCTGCTGGCTCTTGACGGTGTACAGGTCGTCCACCAGCACCCGCACCTTCACGCCGCGCATCGCTGCCTCGCGCAGCGTGCGCAGCAGCAGTCGGCCGACCGCATCGTTCTCGAGCTGGTAATACTGCACCACCAGCGAGCGCTGGGCCCGCTGGGCGAGTTGGATGCGTGCGTCGAGCGAATACACGCCCAGCGGCATCAGCCGGAAGCCCGAGTGCTCGCCAGGCGGCGTGGATGCGGCGGCGATCTTCGCGAGCGTGGTCGACGGGTCGGCAGAGGAGGCAAATTCGGCGGGCCGTTCCCGCGCCGGCGGCAGTGAACCGCAGGCGCCGAGCGCCGCAATCAGGGCGCCAGCGAGCGCGAGGCGCAGAAGCGAGAGGCAGGCGTTCATGATGGTGCTTCCATGGCGTGGTTCTTCTCGTCGTTTCTTCAATTGTTCTGCTCAATACGCGGGCCGGCCTGCACCGGTTTCAAGGGCCCCTTTTGGGGACGCCCGGCCTAGAATTCGACCCACATCGCTGCGGAGTTACATCATGGCCCGTTCGCACCTCCATCGCATCGTCTGGATGACGGTTTTTTCAGCCCTGGCGCATCCCGCCTGGGCCGCCCTGGACATCGGCGACCCCGTGCCCAAGTTCACCGCCACCGCGGCCCTGGGCGGCAAGACCTTCCGCTACTCGCTGGCCGACGCGCTCGCCAAGGGGCCGGTGGTGCTGTACTTCTTTCCAGCGGCCGATTCCAACGACTGCTCGATCGAGGCCCACGCCTTCGCCGAAGCCGTAGACCAGTTCGCCGCACTGGGCGCCAGCGTGATCGGCGTTTCGGCGGACGACATCGGCACCTTGTCGAAGTTCTCGGTCAAATCCTGCCAGAGCCGCTTTCCGGTGGCGTCGGACGAGGGCAAGACCGTGATCCAGGGTTTCGACGCGCTGATGCAGACGCGGCCCGACTTCGCCAACCGCCTGTCGTACGTGATCTCGCCGGACGGCAAGGTCGCCTACTACTACCAGAACCTGAATCCGGACAAGCATGTGGAGCGCACGCTGAATGCGGTGAAGGCGCTGCCGAAGGCCGGCACGGCCAAGTAAGGATTGCGGGCCGCAGGGCCATGGGATTCGCGCGCTTCGCGCAAAATCCGCGCATGCAGCTCAACTACATCGCCAACGCGCACGTCCCGTCCTCTTCCGGCCGCACCCTGCCCGTCATCGACCCTTCCGACGGCCAGGTTTTCGACGAAATCCAGCGCAGCAACGCGGCCGATATCGACTCCGCCGTGCGCGCCGCGCGCGACTGTTTCGAAGGCGTCTGGCACAAGGTCAGCGCCGCCGACCGCAGCCGCCTGCTCTACAAGCTCTCGCAGAAGATCACCGAGCACGTCGACGAGCTCGCGCTGATCGAGCAGCGCGACTGCGGCAAGCCGGTGAAGCAGGCGCGCGCCGACGCTGTGGCGCTGGTGCGCTACTTCGAGTTCTATGCCGGCGCCTGCGACAAGCTGCACGGCGAAACCATCCCCTACCAGGACGGCTACAGCGTCTTCACCTGGCGCGAGCCGCACGGCGTCACCGGCCACATCATTCCGTGGAACTACCCGATGCAGATCTTCGGGCGCAGCGTGGGCGGCGCCCTGGCGGCCGGCAATGTGTGCGTGGTCAAGCCGGCCGAAGACGCCTGCCTCTCGCTGATCCGCGTGGCGCAGCTTGCGGCCGAAGTTGGCTTTCCGGCCGGCGCGCTCAATATCGTGACGGGCTACGGCCATGAAGTGGGAGACGCGCTCGCTCGGCACGAGGGCATCGACCACATCAGCTTCACCGGCAGCCCGAAGATCGGCACGCTGATCCAGCAGGTGGCGGCCGAGCGGCATTGCCCGGTCACGCTGGAGCTGGGCGGCAAGAGTCCGCAAATCATCTTCGCGGACGCCGACCTGGACGCGGCCATTCCCGTGGTCATCAATGCCATCGTGCAGAACGCCGGCCAGACCTGCTCGGCCGGCTCGCGGGTGCTGATCCAGCGCGACATCTACGAACCGCTGCTCGAGCGCCTGGGCCATGCCTTCGAGGCGCTGCGCGTCGGTCCCGCGGCCATGGACCTCGACGTGGGCCCGCTGATTCGCCAGACGCAGCAGCAGCGCGTGTGGGACTTCTTGAGCGATGCGCAGCATGCCGGCATCCCGATGGTGGCGCAGGGCATCGTGGTCGAGGAGGCGCCCGAGACCGGCTTCTACCAGGCACCCACCCTGCTGCGCGACGTGCCGGTGAATCACCGGCTCGCACAGGAAGAGGTGTTCGGCCCGGTGCTGGCAGCCATGGCCTTCGCCGACGAAGACGAAGCCGTGGCGCTTGCCAACGCCACGCAGTTCGGCCTGGTCGCCGGCGTGTGGACCACCGACGGATCGCGCCAGTTCCGCATGGCCAGGCGCGTGAGGAGCGGCCAGGTGTTCATCAACAACTACGGCGCGGGCGGCGGTGTCGAGCTGCCGTTCGGCGGCGTAAAGTCCTCGGGCTACGGCCGCGAGAAGGGTTTCGAGGCCCTCTACGGATTCACCACACTCAAGACCGTCGCCGTCAAGCACGGCTGAGGCCAAGGGCCGGCCCGGCAGCCGACCAAGCAGAGCGCATTGCAGAACATTGACCTGGGACATGGTTTAGGCGGCGGCGATCAAGTAGCCTGAGGTTCACAGGCCCTTGGGCCGTGGCGCAAAATCGGACCCGCTTCATGAAAAACAGCAGCAATACCGTCATTCCGATCTCCACGATCGGCCGCGCACGCCCCGCCGTGTCCGTGCCGGACGTCGCCGTGCCCGCCACGGGGTTGCTGCTCGACCGCCTGGGCCGGCCCATGACCGACCTGCGCATCAGCGTGACCGACCGGTGCAACTTCCGCTGCAGCTACTGCATGCCGAAGGACGTGTTCGACAAGGACTACAAGTACCTGCCGCACAGCGCGCTGCTGAGTTTTGAAGAAATGACGCGGCTGGCCCGCCTGTTCGCCGCGCACGGCGTGCGCAAGATCCGCCTGACCGGCGGCGAGCCGCTGCTGCGCAAGAACATCGAAGGCCTCATCGAACAACTCGCCGGGATCCGCACGCCCGCCGGCAAGCCGCTGGCGCTGACGCTCACCACCAACGGCTCGTTGCTCGCGCGCAAGGCCTCCGGGCTGCGGGCCGCAGGCCTGCAGCGCGTGACCGTGAGCCTCGACAGCCTCGACGACGCCGTGTTCCGCCACATGAACGACGTCGACTTTCCGGTGGCCGACGTGCTGGCGGGCATCGACGCGGCGCTGGCCGCCGGCCTCGGTCCCATCAAGGTCAACATGGTGGTCAAGCGCGGTACCAACGAGCAGGAAATACTGCCGATGGCCCGCTACTTCCGCACGCACCTCGGCGGCAAGGTGGTGCTGCGCTTCATCGAATACATGGACGTGGGCGCCACCAACGGCTGGCGCATGGACGAGGTGCTGCCCTCGGCCGACGTCATCGCTCGCATCCATGCCGAATTTCCGCTGGTGCCGCTCGAAGCCACCACGCCCGGCGAAACCGCCCAGCGATGGGCCTATGCCGACGGCAGCGGCGAGATCGGCGTGATCAGCAGCGTCACGCAGGCCTTCTGTCACGACTGCAGCCGCGCGCGCCTGTCGACCGAAGGCAAGCTGTACCTCTGCCTCTTCGCCAGCACCGGCCACGACCTGCGCCCGCTGCTGCGCGGCGCCGCCAGCGACGACGACATCGCCTCGGCCATCGGCCACATCTGGCAGGGCCGCGCCGACCGCTACTCCGAGCTGCGCGCACTGCGTGGGCCCGACGACGACAGCGGCGATGCCGGCGGCAAGGCGCCGCGCCGCGTCGAGATGAGCTACATCGGCGGATGACGCAGGCGGCCGCCATGCCCGCGCACGACTTCATCGCGGCCGCCGACATCACGGGGCTTCTGCTGGCCGGCGGACGCGGCTCTCGCATGGGCGGGGTCGACAAGGGACTGCAGCTTTTCAACGGCGAGCCGCTGGCTCTGCATGCGATACGGCGGCTGGGGCCGCAGGTCGGCCAGCTCATCGTCAATGCCAACCGCAACCTCGCCGACTACGAAGCCTTCGGCGTGCCGGTGTGGCCCGACAGCCTCGCGGACTATCCGGGGCCGCTCGCGGGCTTTCTCACCGGGTTGGAGCACTGCACGACCCCCTGGCTGTTGACCGTGCCTTGCGACACACCGCTGTTTCCGCCAGACCTCGCCGCCCGGCTCGCCGAAGCGGTGGCCGCCGACGATGCAGAGATCGCGATGGTCAACGCCCCCGAAATCTACGAAGGCGAGGTGGTGCTGCGCCTCCAACCCGTCTTCTGCCTGCTGCGCACCGACCTGCGCGAGAGCTTGCAGCGCTACACCGAAGCCGGCGGCCGCAAGGTCCACGCCTGGACCGCACAGCACCGCACAGTGCACGTGCCCTTCAACCGCCCCGGCGACGCGCCCGACGCTTTCTTCAACGCCAACACCCTGGCCGAACTGCACGCCCTCGAAAACCGATGAGCCGCATCGCAGACATCGCCTCCGCCCTTTCGGGCTACGACGCCGCCATCGACCTGAGCGTCGAGGCCGTCCACGCTTTTCTCTCGCAACTCACGGCCTCGGCTGTCGTCACGCAACAGGAGACCGTCTCCCTGCTCGACGCCCTCGGCCGCGTGCTGGCCGAAGACATCGTCTCTCCCATCAGCGTGCCGCCGCACGACAACTCCGCCATGGACGGCTACGCCTTCGACGGCGCGGTGCTGCCCCCGGACGCACCCATCGACGTCTCGGTCACGCTGCGCGTAGCGGGAACGGCGCTGGCCGGGGCCGCCTGGCGTGGCACGCTGGGTCCAGGCGATGCGGTGCGCATCATGACCGGCGCCATGATGCCGGCGGGCCTCGACACCGTCGTGCCGCAGGAGTTCTGCAAGGTCGACGGCGACCGCGTGTGCTTCCCGGCCAGGGTGCTGCGCCGCGGCGACAACCGCCGCCTTGCGGGCGAAGACCTGATGCAAGGCCAGATCGCGCTGCGCAAGGGCGAACGCCTGTCGCCCGCCGCGCTCGGCATGGTCGCGAGCCTCGGCCTGCCGGACGTGCCTGCGCTGCGGCGGCTGCGGGTAGCCTACTTCTCGACCGGCGACGAGATCCTGAGCCTCGGCGACGCGCCGCGCGAAGGCGCCGTGTACGACAGCAACCGCTACACCGTGTTCGGCATGCTCGCGCGGCTGGGCTGCGAGGTGATCGACCTCGGCCTCGTGCGCGACGATCCTGCCACGCTCGCCGCCGCACTGCGGCGCGCCGCGAGCGAGGCCGATGCCATCGTCACCAGCGGCGGCGTCAGCGCCGGTGCGGCCGACCACACGCGCGACGTGATGCAGCAACTGGGCGACATGGCGTTCTGGCGCGTGGCCATGCGCCCGGGCCGGCCGCTGGCGGTGGGGTTGATCCCGCGCGAGGCGTCGCCGCAGCCGGCGGTGCTGTTCGGCCTGCCGGGCAATCCGGTGGCCGTGATGGTGACCTTCCTGGCCTTCGTGCGGCCGGCGCTGCTGCGCCTGATGGGCTGCCACGACGCGGCAGCCGCGCCACCGCCCCTGCTGCGTGCACGCAGCACGGGCCCGATCCGCAAGAAGCCGGGCCGCACCGAGTACCAGCGCGGCTTCGTGAAGACCGTACCGGGCGCGTTGCCTGAGGTGTGCGTCGCGAGCCACCAGGGCTCAGGGGTGCTCAGCTCGATGGTCGAAGCCAACGGGCTCGTGGTGCTGCACCACGATCAGGGCAATGTCGCGGCGGGCGGCGAAGTCGACGTGATGATGTTCGACGGCAACATCTAGGTACCCCGAACGGTCAGATCCGGCCCAGGGCCTTGTCCACGCCCTTGTTGGCCAGCATGTCGGCGCGCTCGTTGCCCGGGTCTCCCGAGTGGCCCTTGACCCAGCGCCACTCGATCTGGTGGCCGCCCTCGCTCACCAGCTTGTCGAGCCGCTGCCAGAGTTCGACGTTCTTCACGGGCTGCTTGCTGGCTGTCATCCAGCCCTTGGCCTTCCAGCCGCGGATCCACTCGGTGATGCCCTTGCGCACGTACTGGCTGTCGAGGTAAAGCAGCACCTTGCAGGGCCGCTTGAGCGCGGCCAGGCCTTCGATGACGGCGGTCAGCTCCATGCGGTTGTTGGTGGTGTCGAGTTCACCGCCGAACAGGTCTTTCTCGGTGGAGCCCGACTTGAGCCACGCGCCCCAGCCGCCAGGGCCGGGGTTTCCCTTGCATGCGCCATCGGTGTAGATCACGACTTCGTTCAAACCGGCTTTTCCTTCTTCATCATCATTCGTTTTCGTTCATTCTCAATTCTTGCCGACCTCGTTGCGGTGCACCTTGCCCGCGATGGGCACCGGCGCCGTGGCGCGGGCGGCCGAGCGGCGCCACTCGGCGCTCAGCAGGCGCATGCCGCGCACCCGCTTCACGGCGACCACGAAGTAGGCGGCGCCGAAGATCGGCCACCAGCGCTCGCCGGCGGCATCCATCCAGCGCGAGCGCTCCAGCCAGGCTTCGCTTCGCACCGCGGGCCGGTAGATGCCGAAGCGGCCCGACTCCACCTCGAAGCTCAGGAGCCGCAGCCAGTCGCGCATGCGCCAGTAGCCGATGAACTCCCCGCCTTCGGGCAGGTACAGGTCGCCGATGCCGAGCCGGCGATAGAGGTGTGCGCGGCGCTGCCGCATGCCCCAGAGGCTGGCCGGATTGAACCCGCAGATCACCACGCGGCCCTCGGGCACCAGCACCCGCTCCACCTCGCGCAGGGTGGCGTGCGGGTCGGGGCTCAGTTCGAGCGCGTGCGGCATCACCACCAGGTCGAGGCTGTTGGCTGCAAACGGCAGTGCCGCAAAGTCGGTCAGGAGCGTCGCCCTGCCGCCTCGGGCGGGGTCGTCCAGCGCCAGCCAGCGGTGCGGCATGCGGTTGGCGCGCAAGCCGTCGACCTCGGCCGCACCCAGTTGCAGCGCGTGATAGCCGAACACGTCGGCCACCGCCTGATCGAACTGGGCCTGCTCCCAAGCCAGAAGGTAGCGCCCCGGGGGGGTCGCGAACCAATCCTGCAAACCTATAATTTGACCGCTCATGACCCTTGTTCCGCTGCCCGCCTTCGCTGACAACTACATCTGGATGCTGCACGACGGGTCCCACGCCATCGTGGTGGATCCGGGCGACGCCCAACCGGTGTTCGACGCGCTGGCGCGCCACAAGCTGCAGCTGGCCGCGATTCTAGTCACGCACCACCATCCCGATCACACGGGGGGCGTGGCCGCGCTGCACGAGGGCACCGGCGCACCCGTGTGGGGGCCGGCGCGCGAGCGCATTCCCGAGCCGTTCACGCCGCTGGCGCAAGGCGACATTGCCGAGGTGCTCGGCCTGCGCTTCGAGGTCATCGACGTGCCGGGCCATACGGCCGGCCACATCGCGTACTTCCTGCCTGCGGCGCAAACGGCGGGTGGCGATGCACCGCTGCTGTTCTGCGGCGACACGCTGTTCTCCGGCGGCTGCGGGCGCCTGTTCGAAGGCACTCCCGCGCAGATGCTGGCTTCGCTAGATGCGCTTGCCGTACTGCCGGGCGACACGCGTGTCTGCTGTGCGCACGAATACACACTTTCTAACCTGCGTTTTGCCCAGGCGGTGGAACCGGGCAACGCCGAACTGGATCACTACAACGCGCGCTGCGAAAGCCTGCGCGCGCAAGGGCAGCCCACACTGCCATCGCAACTGGCAATCGAACGCCAGGTCAACCCCTTTCTTCGCAGCCGCGAAGCCACTGTCCTTCGAGCGGTGCGTGCCCACGCTGAGCTGGCTGCCGATGCAGCCGAGGCCGACGTGTTCGCCGCACTGCGCCAATGGAAAAACGACTTCCGATGAAACTGATCGCTGCCACCTGCCTTGCAGGTTCACTGGTGCTCGCGGGCTGCGCGGGCACGAGCAACAACAACAGCTCCTCCCCCTCTTCTTCTTCGTCGGCCGGCGGCACCGGCGCCAAGGCCACGGGTAGTGCGACACCAGTCTACCCACGCGACTCTCTCTCGCCCCTCACCACCGGACAGGCCCAATCGCAGAGCGTGGTCACGCTCGCCCCGCCGGTCGACATGTGGGACCGCATCCGCCGCGGCTTCAAGATGCCCAACCTCGACAGCGACCTGGTGCGCGATCGCGAGCAGTGGTATTCCAGCCGGCCCGACTACATCCAGCGCATGACGGAGCGCTCGAACAAGTACATCTTCCACATCGTCGAAGAGCTCGAACGGCGCAACATGCCGACCGAACTCGCACTGCTGCCCTACATCGAGAGCGCGTTCAACCCGCAGGCCATCTCCAGCGCGCGCGCCGCGGGCATGTGGCAGTTCATGCCGGCCACCGGCACCGACTTCGACCTGAAGCAGAACATCTTCCGCGACGACCGCCGCGACGTGGTGGCCTCCACCCGCGCCGCGCTCGACTACCTGCAGAAGCTCTACGGCATGTTCGGCGACTGGCAACTGGCCCTGGCCGCCTACAACTGGGGCGAAGGCAGCGTGAGCCGCGCCATCGCCAAGAACCAGCGCCTGGGCCTGCCCACCACCTACAGCGACCTCACAATGCCCGCCGAGACGCGGCTCTACGTGCCCAAGCTGCAGGCCGTGAAGAACATCGTGGCGAATCCGCAGGCCTTCAACACCGAGCTGCCGCTGATCGCCAACCACCCGTACTTCCAGACCGTCACGCTCACGCGTGACCTCGACGTGGAACTCGCCGCCAAGCTTGCCGACGTGCGGCTCGAAGACTTCCGCGCGCTCAACCCCGCCGCGCACAAACCGGTGCTGATCGCGGCCGGCACGCCGCAGCTCCTGCTGCCGTGGGACAACGCGGCCGTGTTCCAGCGCAACTTCGATGCCTATTCGCAGGGCCAGTACGCCAGCTGGACCGCCTGGGTCGTGCCCAGCACCATGACCGTGGCCGACGCGGCCCAGCGCTCCGGCATGAGCGAAAGCGACCTGCGCGCCATCAACAACGTGCCGCCGCGCATGCTCATCAAGGCCGGTTCGACGCTGATCGTGCCGCGCGGCGCCCGCGTGAAGGAAGACGTGGCGGCCGTGGTGGCCGATGGCGGCCACCTGAGTTTCCAGCCCGAAATCGTCACCCACCGCACGACGGTGAAGGCCGGCCGCGCGGACAGCGTCGCCAGCATTGCGCGCCGCTACAACCTCAAGCCCGCCAACGTGGCCGAGTGGAACGACGTGAAGCCCAACCACGCCTTCAAGCGCGGCTTCAGCGTGGTGGTGTACCTGCCGATCCGCGCCACGGTGGCAGCGCGCGCCGGCACCGGCGTGGCGGTCGGGCGCGGCCACGCGGTGGCGGTATCTGCGAAGCGCGGCGCACCGGTGAAGGCTTCGCCGCGGGGCACCAATGTCGTCAAGGTGCCTGCCAGCAGCAAGCAGCAGGTGGTGCGCGAGAAGCGCGGCGGCACGCCGGCCAAGAAAAAGCGCTGAAACGGCGCTCTTCGTGCTTCGGTTTCTGCAGGTTCAGCGGGCTGCCGCCGCAGCCCATGCCCTGCGGCGCACCACGGCTTCGAGTGCCGCCACGGCGATCATGACGAGCGTCGTGAGCGTGCCCACCACCATCACCGAGAGGTGCGGTGCAAAGACCGCGAGCACGGCCAGCAGGCCCAGGCCGTAGAGGTGCGACTGCGGCAGGAAACCGCGCACCACACGCTTGAACAGCGCATTGCCGAACAGGTACAGCGCCGGCCCGCCGATGAGCGCGCCCAGGTACTTGAGCTCGGCATGGTGCGAGCCCTCGTTGATCGTGAGCTCGTCCGCCACCGCGCACACGATGATGCCCGCCACCAGGATCACGTGCGTGTAGTGGAACTTGGCGCCGATGCCGCCGGGGTCGGGCGAATGCTCGATGGCATGGGTCGCCTCCTTCGCGCTGGTGTCGAAGTACATCCACCACATCGCGAGGCTGCCCGAGAAACCCACGAGCAGCGCGAACAGGTCGATGCCGTGCCATTCGGTGTGCTGGCCGAAGGCGATGCCGGTGGCCAGCACCGACTCGCCCAGCGCGACGATCACGAACAGCTGGCAGCGTTCGGCGAGGTGGCCGCCGTCGATGGTCCAGTCGGCGGTCGTGGAGCGGCCCAGTCCCGGAAAGCGCAGCCCGATCATCGGCGCGATGTATTCGCACAGCACGCCGACGAACCACAGCGCGAGGCGCGCCTGCCCTTCGGCCAGGCCGCCCGCGATCCAGAACGCGCCGGCCAGGCAGTTCCATGCCAGCAGCCGGCGAAAATTGGGTGTGAGCGGATCGTTCGAGCCGATAGCGATCAGCATGCAGAACGTGCGCCCCGCCTGGATGCCGACGAAGCACAGCGCGAACACCAGCCCGCGCTCTGCGAAGGCGCCCGGCAATGCCGAGGCCATCACCATGGCCAGCAGCATGATGGCGAACAGCACGCCGCGAATGCGTAGCGCGCCAGGGTTGAACCAGTTGGTGGTCCAGGCCGTGTACTGCCAGCCCAGCCATACCGCGAACCACATCACCAGCGTCTGGAACGCGCCCAGCAGCGTGAGGTGGTCCAGCAGATAGTGGGAGAGTTGCGTGACCGAAAACGCATAGACCAGGTCGAAGAACAGCTCTTCGTTCGAGACCCTGGCAGCCTCGTCGCGCGAGCGCAAGGTCGTGGCCCGCTTGTTGTCGTGGCTCATTGGCTTACTACCCCAGTGAAATCGTTGCCGCGCTCTCCGGCGCCGCGCAAGATCATCGCATGAGGGAGTTACAGCTTCTCGGTTTCGCCGGTCTTGGGCTGCCACTTCATGAGCCGCTTCTCGATCAGCCCCACGATGCCGTCGAGCACCAGCGCAAAGGCCGTGAGCACCACGATGCCGGCGAACACTGTGTTGACATCGAAGGTGCCCTCGGCCTGCAGGATCAGGTAGCCCACGCCGCGCGCCGAACCCAGGTACTCACCCACCACCGCGCCCACGAAGGCCAACCCGACCGAAGTGTGCAGGCTGGAGAACACCCAGCTCGTCGCGCTCGGCAGGTACACCGTGCGCAGCAGCTGCCGCTGGTTCGCGCCCAGCATCTTCGCGTTGGCCAGCACCACCGGGCTCACCTCGCGCACGCCCTGGTAGACATTGAAGAACACGATGAAGAACACCAGCGTGACGGCCAGCGCCACCTTGCTCCAGATGCCCAGGCCGAACCACAGCGCGAAGATGGGCGCAAGGATCACCCGCGGCATCGAGTTGGCGGCCTTGATGTAGGGGTCAAGAATCAGGCTCGCCGTGGGCGCGAGCGCCAGCCACAGCCCGCAGCCCAAGCCGAGCACCGTGCCGATGCCGAAGGCCAGCACCGTCTCCAGCAGCGTGGTGCCCAGGTGCAGGTAGATGTCGGCGTTGCCCTTGAGCCCGTCAGGGAACAGCGCATTGGGCGGCACCTCGAACGGCAGGAACCAGCTCCAGATGCGGCCCGCCACCTGGATCGGCTCGCCGAGGAAAAAGGCGAACTGCTGGTTGCGCGAGGCAATGTGCCACGCCACCAGGATCACCACCAGCAACGCCAGCTGCCAGAAGCGCGCGTTGCGCTCATTGAGTCCGAGGCGGGGCATCACGCGGCCTTCCTCAGTTGCTGCGCGTAGCCCTTCAACACCTCGTCGCGCAGCACCTCCCAGATCTGGGTGTGCAGCTCGACGAAGCGCGGCTGCGTGCGCACCTCGGCAACGTCGCGCGGGCGCGCCAGGTCGATGGCGAACTCGCCGATGGGGTGCGTTGCCGGGCCGGCCGACAGCACCACCACGCGGTCGCTCATGGCAATGGCTTCGTCCAGGTCGTGCGTGATGAACAGAACGGCCTTCTTCTTTGCGCTCCAGAGGTCGAGCACTTCGTTCTCCATCAGCTGGCGCGTCTGGATGTCGAGTGCGCTGAAGGGCTCGTCCATGAGGATGATGTCGGGGTCGAGCACCAGCGTCTGTGCCAGCGCCACGCGCTTGCGCATGCCGCCGGAGAGCTGGTGTGGGTAGCGGTCACCGAAGCCCGAGAGGCCCACGCGCGAGAGCCATGCCTCGGCCTGTTGGCGCGCTTCGGCATCGGACACGCCGCGGTACTGAAGGCCCACCATCACGTTGTCGATCGCGCTGCGCCAGGGCATCAGCGCCTCGGTCTGGAACATGTAGCCGGCGCGCGTGTTGATGCCCGCGAGCGTCTGGCCGAAGACCTTCACGGTGCCCGAAGAAGGTTCGAGCAAACCTGCGCCAACGTTCAGCAACGTCGACTTGCCGCAGCCCGTAGGTCCCACCACCGAGACGAACTCCCCCGCCTTGATGCGCAGCGTGGTGTCGGCCACCGCGGTGTAGCGCTGGCCTGGATCGTCCTTCGAATGGAAGGTGCAACTGATGGAGAGAAGTTCGAGTGCGTGGTCGGACATGGCGTAAAAAACCCGGCCTGAGCCGGGTCGCGAGGACGTTCGGAATCAGGCTTTGAACCTGTCTTTCGCGCGCCGAGCAAAATCGTTGGTGTAGGTCTTTGCGAGGTCGATCCTGTCGGCCTTCACGGTGGTGTCGAAGCTGGCGATCGCGGTCAGCGCGGTCTTGGGGCCGTCGACCGGCACGAGGCCGTCGGTTGCGATCGACTCGCGCACCTTGTCGAAGGACGCGAGGTACAGCGCCCGGTCGCCGAGCAGATAGGTCTCGGGCACCGTCTTGATGATGTCGCCGGGCCCCGCCGTCTGCAGCCACTTGAGCCCGTGCACGATGGCATTCGCCAGTGCCTGGCAGGTGTTGGGATTCTTCTGGATGAACTCGCTCGACGCATACAGGCAGGCTGCCGGCATCGGGCCGCCGAACACCTGCTGCGTGCCCTGGAGCGTGCGCGTGTCGCTGATGATCTTCACGTCGCCCTTCTGTTCGAGCATCGTCATCACCGGGTCTGTGTTGCTGATGGCGTCGATCTGGCCCGAGCGCAGCGCGGTGAGCGCACCGGCTGCCACGCCCACGCCGATGTAGCTCACGTCGCTGGCCTTGAGGCCGCCGCGCGACAGTACGAGGTTGGCGACCATGTTGGTCGACGAGCCCGGCGCCGAGACGCCGATCTTCTTGCCCTTGAGGTCGGGAATGCCGGTGTAGCCCGCCATGTTCTTCGTCGACACGCCCAGCGCGATCTGCGGTGCGCGGCCCTGCAGCACGAAGGCCTGGAAGAACTGGTTCTTGGCTTGCAGGTTGATGGTGTGTTCGTAGGCGCCCGAGCAGACATCGGCCGAACCGCCGACCACCGCCTGCAGCGCGCGCGCACCGCCGGCGAAATCGGAAATCTCCACATCGAGCCCCTCGGCCTTGAAGTAGCCGAGCTGTTCGGAGATGGTGAGCGGCAGGTAGTAGAACGCCGCCTTGCCACCCACCGCGATGGAGATCCTGGTTTTCTCCAGCTTCGCCTGCTGCGCAAAGACGCGCGGCAACGCGATGGTTGCGGCAGCGATGGCGGAAGCTGAAATGAGGGTTCGGCGATGGAGCATGAAACGGTGCCTGCGGGCTCGATGATTCCTGGGACTGAATCGAGCTTAGGGGCCGCATCAGGCGACGGCATCGGGGTGATCCCGTGCGGGTTTTCACGTAATCATGAAGGCCTCGCCGCGAAGCCTGCGCCGAAGCGTCAACGCGCCAGGAAAAGTATCGCGACGTTGACCAGGAACCCGAGCGCCCAGACAGCGCTGCGCGCACTGCCCAGGCCCTTGATGTAGAGCACGATGTAGATCGCGCGCAGCACCACGTAGGCCGCGGCGAGCATGTCCAGGCGCGCCTGTGCCGCGCCGAGTTGGTGCGCGATGATCACCGCGCCGATGAAGAACGGCAGGCCTTCGAAGCTGTTCGCCTGCGCGCTGTTGGCACGCGCGCGCCATCCGACCTGCTTCGCGGCCCAGTCGCGCGGATGCTGGTTGTCGCACGGGCCGAAGCTTCCAGCCTTGGCGGTCCACGCCGCGAAATACGGCAACCCGCAGGCGATGAAAACGCACCAGTAGGCGATCGTGAGCAACGAGAAAGTCATGTCCGCGTGCGCGTGCTACCTGCGATCCACCAGGGCATGCGCGATGGTGCCGAGATCGACGTATTCGAGTTCGCTGCCAGCCGGCACGCCGCGCGCAAGGCGCGTCACCGTGAGGCCATGCTGCTTCAGCGCCTCGCCGATCACGTGCGCGGTGGCTTCGCCCTCGGCGGTGAAGTTCGTGGCCAGGATGACCTCGCTCACCGTGCCGTCGCGCGCGCGGTCGAAGAGCTTCTGCAGTCCGATGTCCTTCGGCCCGATGCCGTCGAGCGGACTGAGCTTGCCCATCAGCACGAAGTAATAGCCGCGGAACGCGCCGGTGCGCTCGAGTGCTGCCTGGTCGGCCGGCGTCTCAACCACGCAAAGCTTGGTCCCGTCGCGCCGCGAGTCCATGCAGACGCTACAGATCGGCGCCTCGGTGAAGGTGTTGCAAAGCTCGCAATGCCGCACGTGGCCCGCGGCCTGCTGCAGCGCGCGCGCGAGCAGCTGCGCACCCTCGCGGTCGTGCTGCAGCAGATGGAACGCCATGCGCGAGGCCGACTTGACGCCGACACCGGGCAGGCGGCGCAGCGCATCGACCAATGCATCCAACGAACTCGCGTCTGCCATGTCAAGCGGCTCCTTCGCGGGAACACCGCGGAACCGGCTTCGCCGGGCCGCAGGTGTTGCCCCCGGCGAGGGGGTTGGCGGCCACACGAAGTGGGCAAGCCTGGGGGAGAGTCATTCAGAACGGCAGCTTCATGCCGGGCGGGAGACCAGGCATGCCGGCCGTGAGCTTGCCCATCTTCTGCTCGCTGGTTTCCTCAGCCTTGCGCACGGCAGCGTTGAAGGCGGCAGCCACGAGGTCTTCGAGCATGTCCTTGTCGTCCGCCAGCAGGCTGGGGTCGATGGTGATGCGCTTGACGTCGTGCTTGCAGGTCATGACGACCTTGACGAGGCCGGCGCCGGATTCGCCTT
>Ga0209676_1000269_pt1 | contig 108375 bp, 108 predicted proteins | sample AraplaCvi_mLB_r2_FD_184282 | JGI IMG/M metagenome (GOLD analysis project Ga0209676, IMG submission 184282) | Arabidopsis root microbial communities from North Carolina, USA - plate scrape MF_Cvi_mLB_r2 (SPAdes) (version 2) | ecosystem: Host-associated > Plants > Roots > Endosphere | place...
TTCTCGCGCTGGCGTTGGCGGTCATCGGCCTCAAGGCGGCGGGCCTCAGTGTCGGCTGGGGCATTCAGTTCCAGCAGCCCCTGTTCTTGGCGGGCATGGCGGCGCTGGTGACGCTTTTTGCCGCCTCGCTCTTCGGCTGGGTCGAAATTCTGCTGCCGGCGCGCCTCAATGCGGTGGGGGAGGTGCGGGCGAAACATCCGTTGGCCGACCAGTTTCTGACCGGTGTGGTCGCGACCCTGCTGGCGACCCCTTGCAGCGCGCCCTTCGTCGGCACTGCCGTCGGTTTTGCAATGGCGGGCAGTGCGGGCGAAACTTTGGCGATGTTCGCTGCCCTCGCGGTCGGATTTGCCGCGCCTTATCTGCTGGTCGCAGCGGTGCCGGCCTTGGCGCGTCTCATCCCGCGCCCCGGCCGCTGGATGCTGATCTTGCGAACGATCCTTGGGATCGGGCTGGTCGGCACCGCGCTCTGGCTTTTGAGTGTGCTGGCGGCGACCGCTGGGTTTCCTGCCGCGCTCGCCGTGGCTATCGCCCTGCTGCTGGCGGCTATCGCCTTGAAGGTGCGGGCGACCCATCGCCGGCCTGCGACCATCGGCGCCGTCCTGGCCTTCCTCATCGCGGTTTTGGCACCCCTGGCCCTGCCCTCGGCGCCGCAGATTGCCAAAACCGATCAATATTGGCAGCCCTGGAGCGCAGCCGTCGTCGCGCCGCTGGTGGCCGAAGGCCGGGTGGTGCTGGTTGATGTGACGGCCGACTGGTGTCTGACCTGCAAGGTCAATAAGGCTGCCGTGCTGGATCGTGGAGACGTTGCGGCCAAGCTGACATCTGGCGAGATCATCGGCCTCAAGGCCGACTGGACGCGTCCAGACCCAGCGATTGCCGCGTTCCTCAGTCAGCATGGCCGCTATGGCATCCCCTTCAATATCGTCTATGGGCCGGCCGCACCGAACGGGTTGATCCTGCCCGAACTCTTGACCGAAGGCGCCGTGATCGACGCCCTATCGCGCGCGGCCAAGCCCCGCTAGATTTCATCGCCACCAAACTCAAGGAGAAGTCGAAATGACCATCGCAAAGGGCGACAAGATCCCCTCCGCCAAGCTGCGGACCCTCACCTCGGACGGCCCCAAGGACATCACGACCGACGAGATTTTCGCCGGCAAGACCGTGGTGCTGTTCGGCCTGCCCGGCGCTTTCACCCCGACCTGCTCGGCCAAGCACCTGCCGGGCTTCATCGAGAAGTTCGATGCGCTGGCCGCCAAGGGCGTCGATGCCATTGCCTGCGTTTCGGTCAATGACGCCTTTGTCATGGGCGCCTGGGGCAAGTCGCAGAATGCCGAGGGTAAGGTCCAGATGCTGGCCGACGGCAATGCCGATTTCGCCAAGGCCCTCGGCCTCGACGCCGACTTCTCGGCCTATGGTATGGGCACCCGCTCCAAGCGCTTTGCCCTCATTGCCAAGGATGGTGTCGTGCAGGAAGTGAATGTCGAGGCGCAGGGCGCTTTCGAGGTTTCCAGCGCCGATTACGTGCTGGGCCAGCTTTAAGCTTTTTGGGCGGCGGGGCGGCTTCGGTTGCCCTGCCGCCCAAAAAATCGCCAGCAAGGCGGCATTTCGGGCCTTGTAATACGAAAAATCCAAACGGATATAAGGACTTGCCCCTTGACTGTGGGCGCACTCATCGTCACGCTCTAGGCCAGTTGAAGGCCGGGGAGGCAACCTGTGACCAAGTCCGAACTGATCATGCGCTTGGCATCGATGAATCCGCACCTGTACCAGCGGGATGTGGAGCGCATCGTGTCGACCATTTTCGACGAGATCGCCGGGGCGCTCTCGCGTGGTGACCGCGTCGAATTGCGCGGCTTTGGGGCCTTTTCGGTGAAGCGGCGCGAATCCCGTGTCGGTCGCAATCCCCGCACCGGCGCTGCGGTCTCGGTTGAAGAAAAGGCCGTGCCTTTCTTCAAGACCGGTAAGCAGCTGCGCGATCGTCTTAACGGCGGCGTCGATACCGGCGACGACGAATAAGCGGCCGCCATGCGCCGCCTAACGCTTCTCATCACCCTGCCGCTGACGCTGATCTGCGTCATCTTCGCCGTGGCGAACCGCCAACTGGTGACCATCGACCTTTGGCCCTTTGCCCTGGCGGTCGAAACACCTGCCTTTGTTCTAGTGCTCGGCACCCTGTTTCTGGGCCTCTTGTGCGGTGCCGGTCTCAGCTGGATCCCGCTGTTGAATTCGCGGGCCCGCACCCGGGCACGGGAAAAGAAAATCGTGAAGCTGGAACAGGAACTGGCGGTCGCCAAGCCCAGCGTTCCAGCCACCAAGCACTAGAGTTTTCCCCATGAAAATGATCGATGCTGCGAGCTTGCGTCGTAGCCTGACCTACCCGGCCTTGATCGACGCGGTAGAAGCCGCCTTCTGCGCGGATGTCACCGTGCCGGTGCGGCATCACCACACGGTGCCGGTGCCCGGTGGGACCGATGCTACCTTGCTGCTGATGCCGGCCTGGACCAGCGGGCGGCACATCGGGGTCAAGATGGTCAATGTCTTCCCGGATAATGGCGCGCGCTCCCTACCGTCGGTCATGGGCGTCTATCTGCTGTTTTCGGGTGAAACCGGCGCGCCGCTCGCCCTGATGGATGGGCCGATGCTGACCGTGCGTCGCACCGCCGCCGCCTCGGCACTCGCCTCGCGCTATCTCTCGCGCCCCGATTCATCGGTGCTGGCCCTCTTTAGCACTGGCGCGCTCTCCTCGCATCTCGTCGAAGCCCATGCCGCCGTCCGGCCTTTGAAGAAGATCATCGTTGTCGGCCGTAGCCTGGATAAGGCGGAGGCGACCATCGCCGGCCTGCCGAAGCTACAGGGCGTTTCCTATGAGGCGTCGACTGACCGCGAAGCCGCTGCGAAGGCCGCCGATATCGTCAGCTGCGCCACCCTTTCGACCGAACCGATTGTGCTGGGCGACTGGCTGAAGCCGGGCACGCACCTCGATCTCGTCGGCGGTTTTACACCCGAAATGCGCGAGGCCGACGATAGCGCCATCCGCCGCGCTTCGGTCTATTGCGACACGTTGGCCGGTGCCACCAAGGAAGCCGGCGATCTGGTAAAGCCCTTGGCCAGCGGCGTCTTGGATAAGGCTGCGATCAAGGGCGACCTCTTCGATCTGGCCCGCAAGAAGGTCGGTGGGCGCAGCTCGCCGGATGAAATCACCCTCTTCAAATCGGTCGGCACGGCGCTGGAAGATCTCGCCGCCGCCGAACTCGCGGTGCAGTCGCTATGAAGGTCATCATCGTCGGCGCAGGCATCATGGGGCTTTCGACCGCTTGGCAGCTGGCCAAGAAGGGCGTGCAGGTCACCGTCATCGAACAGGGGCCGGTGCCCAATCCGGTTGGCTCGTCCGTCGATGATCACCGACTGATCCGCTATCCCTATGGCGACAAGCTCGGGTTCGTTCGCATGGTGCGCGAGGCCTTTGGCGCCTGGGACGAGATGTGGGCGGATCTGGGCGAAAAGCACTATCACGAAAGCGGCACCCTGGTTTTTGGCGGCCCGACTTTTCCGCGCGCGCACACCCAGGCCGATACGCTGGCTAAGATCGGGATCGAGGTTGAGTGGCTGACCCAAGCTGATCTTGCCCGCGATTACCCGCTGCTGGTGACCGAAGATCTCGACGGCGGCTTCCGCCTGCCGACCGGGGGCACCCTGCGCTGCGGCCGCATCGTCGGGGCGCTGTCGCGCTATCTCGCCATGAATGGCACCGAGATCCGCGCCAATACACGCGTGAAAGATGTCGATCCGGTGAAGGGCAGCGTTACGCTGGCCTCGGGCGAGGTCCTGACGGCCGATAAGGTGGTGATTGCCGCCGGCGCCTGGCTGACGAAGCTGCTGCCGGATATGGCGAGCCGTGTGACGCCGTCCCGCCAGATCGTCGCCTATCTGCGCCCGCCCGCCGGCACCGCCGATGCCTGGCGCAAGATGCCGTGCCTGTTGGATGTCGATGCGGGGAGCAACGGTTTCTATCTGGTGCCGCCAACCCCGGGCACCGGCCTTAAAGTCGGCGACCATATCTTCTCGCTCAAAGGCGATCCCGATGCTCCGCGCACGATCCAGCTGGGCGAGGGGGAGGCCGTTCTGGCGAAATGCGCCGGCCGCTTCCGCAATTATGCCGATTACGCGGTCGTCGAAACCAAGGCCTGCTTCTATACGGCCGAGCCTGCGGAACGTTTCCTGGTCGAGACGCGCGACAAGGCGCTGATCCTGTCGCCCTGCTCGGGTCATGGCTTCAAGTTCGGCTCGATCGTCGGGACAAGGGCTGCCGAGGTCGTGACCGGTGCGGCGGATGCAGAGCAGGTGCGCCGTTGGGCCACCGGCGAAGCATCCTGACAGCTGTGTTACGATCTGCTATAGACGCGCCATGATCCGAACCCCGCACCTCTATTGCGCCCTCGACACCGTCGATTTGGCGCAGGCGACCGAATGGGCAGAGAGCCTTGTCGGCACCATCGATGGCGTGAAGCTGGGCCTTGAGTTCTTCTGTGCTCACGGGCCCGCCGGCGTGAAGGCCATCCAGTCCTTTGGGCTACCGATCTTCCTTGATCTGAAGCTGCACGATATCCCGAATACGGTCGCCGGTGCCCTGCGCGCCGTCGCGCCGCTCGGCGTGCGCCTGATTACCCTGCATGCCCCCGGCGGGGCAGCGATGATGCAGGCTGCAGCGGACGCAATCCAGCTCGGCGCGTCCAGCGCGGGTGTGGCCCCGGCCTCGATCATCGGCGTTACCGTCCTGACCTCGCTCGGCGACGAAGACCTCGCCGCAACTGGCCAAATTGGCCCGGCAGCGGATCAGGTGAAGCGTCTGGCCGAACTTTCGATGGCGTCCGGCCTCGATGGCATCGTCTGCTCACCCCATGAAGCGGCGGCCATGCGCGCGCTGCTCGGGCCGAACGCGCTCTTGATAACGCCCGGCATCCGCCCCAGCTTTGCTTCTGCGGGTGACCAAAAGCGCATCATGACTCCCGCTCAGGCCGTGCAGGCCGGGGCCGATATCCTGGTGATCGGGCGTCCGATCACCGAAGCTTCCGATCCGCAAGCGGCGGCGGCGGCCTGCCGGGCAGAGATGCTCGGTGCCGCGCAAGCTGCCTGATCCTGACCGTTACTCCTAGCAAGGTGCCGTTGCGATGAACTGGCTCACCAATTTCGTTCGTCCGAAGATCCGCGCCTGGGTTGGCCAGCCCGCCGAGGTGCCGGACAACCTGTGGGTCAAATGCCCCTCCTGCCAGTCGATGATCTTCCATCGCGAGTTGGAAGCGAACCTGCAGGTCTGCACCCACTGCAATTTCCATATGAAGTTTGATGCGCAAAAGCGCCTCGACCTGCTGCTCGATAGCGGCTGGACCGAGATCGAGATGCCGAAGCCGATCGTCGATCCGCTGAAGTTCCGCGACATGAAGCGCTATGCGGACCGTCTGAAGGACGCCCAGACCAAGACCGGCGAGCAGGACGTGCTCAAGGTTGGTAGCGGCACCATCAGCGGCATTCCGACCGTCGTCGCCGTCTTCAACTTCGCCTTCATGGGCGGCTCCATGGGCACTGCCGTTGGCGATGGCCTGCTGGCTGCCGCTGCTGAAGCCGTGAAGAATGAAGCCGCCTTCCTGGTCATCCCGGCCTCGGGCGGCGCGCGCATGCAGGAAGGCATCCTCTCCTTGATGCAGATGCCGCGCACCACCATCGCCGTCGATATGGTGAAGGAAGCGGGCCTCCCTTACATCGTGCTATTGACCGATCCGACCTCGGGCGGCGTCACCGCCAGCTTTGCCATGCTGGGTGATATCCATATCGCCGAACCCGGCGCCCTGATCGCCTTTGCCGGTGCCCGCGTGGTGGAAAACACCATTCGCGAGAAGCTGCCCGAAGGCTTCCAGCGTGCCGAATTCCTCCTGCAGCACGGCATTCTGGATCTCGTCGTGCCGCGCGCCCAGCTGAAGGGCGAGCTCAGCAAGATCCTGCGCGTGCTGATGCGTGGCCGCCCCTCTCCGTCGCTGGAAGCGCCGCGCGGCCCCGTGCCCTCAAAAAAAGCGCCGAATGGCGCAGCGGCTGAGTAACGTCCGATGGCATTGACGGCGGCAGAGCGCTGCGCCGAACTGCTGGAGCGCATGAAAGCGCTCCACCCGCGGGTGATCGACCTGTCGCTGGACCGGATGTACCGGATCCTGGCGGCGCTCGATAACCCGCAAAAGCGCCTGCCGCCCGTCGTCCATGTTGCCGGCACCAACGGCAAGGGCAGCTTTGTCGCCTATAGCCGCGCGATCTTCGAAGCCGCGGGCTACAAGGTCCATGCTTATACCTCGCCCCATCTGGTGCGGTTCAACGAACGCATCGTGCTGGGCGGCAAAACCATTTCCGACGATGCCCTGGCTGATGCGCTGGAGCGGGTGGAACTCGCCAATGGCGGGGAAGCGATCACCTTCTTCGAAGTGACGACGGCTGCCGCCTTCCTCGCCTTCTCGCAATATCCGGCCGACGTACTGCTGCTGGAAGTCGGGCTCGGCGGGCGTCTGGATGCCACCAATGTCATCGATGCACCGCTGATGACGGTTCTGACCTCGATCTCGCTCGATCATCAGCATTACCTTGGCGATGTGCTGGCGGCGATTGCGGGCGAGAAGGCCGGTATCCTGAAGCAGGACGTGCCCTCGGTCATCGGTCGCCAGGAAGACGAGGCGCAATCCGTCATCGATCTGAAGGCCGCCTCGATCGGCTCCGACCTTGCGACCTTCGGGCGGCAATGGTCGGTTAAGCCCTGCACCGAAGGCCTGAAATATCAGGATGAAAACGGCTGCCTGCTGCTGCCGGTGCCGGCTCTGCCGGGGCCCTATCAGTATGATAATGCCGGGATGGCGGTGGCGGCGGCCCTGCGCCTGCGCAAGAAGTTCCAGCGCCTCTCGGCCATCTCGATTGCGCAAGGCATCAAGAACGTTCATTGGCCGGCCCGTATGCAGCGCCTGAAATCAGGCCCGCTGGTGTCGCTGCTGGCGCCGGGGACCGAACTCTGGCTCGACGGCGCCCATAATGCCGGTGCGGGTGAAGCCTTGGCGCCGATGCTGAAAGACTGGAGCGAGAAGCCGCTGCATCTCGTCGTTGGTATGATCGACAGCAAGGACCCCAGCGGCTTTCTGCGCCCGCTCGCGCCTTATATCGACGAGCTGCGCACGGTCGATGTGCCGGGCGAACATGCGGCAATCCCGGCTGAAAAACTCTCGACCATCGCCCGCGACCTCGGCATCGACAAATCCGCCCCTTCGGGCAGCGTCTCCGAAGCCCTGCGCGAACTCGCCGATAAAGCCGCCGGCGGCCGCATCCTCATCTGCGGATCGCTCTATCTCGCGGGCTACGTCCTCTCCGAGTGCCATCTCTCCACCTGCGACGACGATCCCGTCCCAGCCTAAGACGCTCGCCCGGACGGGCTATCAGCGTCATTGCTGTAAAGTACGCTCCGCTCCTGCGCGGCTAGGCGCCTAGCATCTGACCCCTCCGGCCTGCGCTTTTAAAGTCGATAAAAATCAGGAAAAGCCGGGTCACGGGGCGGCGCGCCCCGTGCCTTCTCTTCCCAACAACCCTACGCGTAAACCCGGCCAAACCGGTTGGCCAGCACGTCAGCGAGGCTGACGTCTTCCTGGCGCACAAAGCCGCTCTGCGGCAGCTTGCCTTCGTATTTCAGGTCGATCATGGCGGCAGCCGCGCCGGCGGTGGTGATTTCGATGCCGCTATAGGCGCGGCCGTCGATCTCGGTGCCATGGATCGCGCGGGCAAAGCTGATCTGGTTGAGGCGGCCGTCCTGCAGGCCGGTGGCGGTCACGAAGACGATGATGACGTCCTGGCGGGTTTCCGGGATCGCGCCTTCGAGGATTTCTTTGAGCAGCGGACGGCGGGATTTGAGGTGCAAATCTTCCAAGATCAGGCGCATCGCCTCGCAATGGCCGGGATAGCGGATGGTCTTGTAGGTCAGAGTCTCGACCTTGCCGTCATAGGTCTCGCACAGGCTGCCGACGCCACCCGAGGTGGTGAAGGCTTCATATTCGACGCCATTGATCGCGAAGCGTTCCTCGCCTTCCATCGGCGGCACCAACACGCGGCGACCGTCGTGAATGACCTCGCAGGGATTGAGGTATTCATTGATGAGGCCATCGGTGCTCCAGGTCAGGTTATAGCCGAGGCGATTGGCCGGGAAGCGGGGCAGGGCGCCGACGCGCAGGCGCAATTCGCGCAAGGTTTCGAACTGCTTGGCAAGGTCGTGGGCGACGATGGAGATGAAACCGGGGGCGAGGCCGCATTGCGGAATGAAGGCGCTCTTGGCGCCGGTCGCGAATTTGCGGACCTGGTTGGTGACCTCGACATCCTCGGTGACGTCGAAATAATCGAGACCGCAGGCGGCAGCGGCCTCGGCGATCGTCACATTGACGGCATAGGGACCGGCGCCGACCACGGCGTGTTTACCGGCCATCGCGGCTTTGAGGGCCACCATGTCGGTCGAATCGATGCCGAGCGTCTGGGCACCCTTGGTGTCGCATTTGGCCAGGGCGGCGGTATCGCGATCACCCAGCGTCACCTGATACTCGCCGGTCCCCTGCAAGAGGGCGGTCATGGCCCGGCCGATACGACCGGCACCGAGGATCAGGATATGACGCATAGTGAAACTCCCAGAGTTAGGTGGGCCTTATCGCGCTTCGCGCTGCTTGAGGCCGGGTTTGCTTTCTGAAAGCTTGCACCGGACAAGCGCCGGCCGGCGACCCGTCGATTCGTCTGTTTGATCGCTTCTTGCCAACGTTTCGTGGGTATGGCAGACGTTTCGCCTATGGCAGAACTCGACGCGGTCGACCGCACCCTTCTTTCGATGCTGCAAGCCAACGCCCGCACCCCGACGGCGGTCCTGGCGCGCAAAGTCGATTTGTCCCGCTCGGCAACGCAGGAACGGCTGAACCGGCTGGAGCGCCTCGGCGTCATCGCCGGCTATACGCTGCGCTTTGGCGTGCCCGAGCCTGAGAACCGCTTCGCCGCCCATGTCTTCATCAGTCTCGATGCCCGTCACGGGCCCCAATTGCAGCAGGCGATGCGCATCCGCCCCGAAGTGAAACGCTGCCATACCGTCAGCGGCGAGTTCGATGTGGTGCTGCTGGTTGAAACCGAAGGGCCCAAGGCACTCGATCGCTTGCTTGATGATATTGGCCGTCTGCCGGGGGTGCGGCGTACCCAATCGGCCGTGGTGCTCGATGTGAAGTTCGAGCGCGGCTGAGAAAGCTCACAGAGCTTTCGGAATTTTCATTCTAAACTTCGTATTTTGGAACTAAACTGGCCAATCGCGCATTATTCGCGATTGGAGGTGACCCTATGAGCGCTTGGCAGATCCTGCTGCACCTGATCGGCAACGTCGTGTTGCTGCTCTGGGGTCTCTATATGGTCAAAAGCGGCGTCATCCGCGCCTTCGGTTCCGACCTACGACGTTTCCTCGGCCTCGGCCTCCGCAACCGCTGGAGTGCGCTGGTGAGTGGCGCTGCCGTCACCACTCTGCTGCAAAGCTCGACCGCGACCGGCCTGATGGCGGCAAGTTTCGCGGCGAGCGGCACCATTGCCCTGATGCCCGCGCTCGCCCTGATGCTGGGCGCCAATATCGGCACCACCGTTATCGTGCAGCTGGTGCATTTCGATATCTCGCTGCTGGCGCCGGTCTTCCTACTGGCCGGCTTTATCGCATTCCGGCGCGGTGGCAAGACCCGCACCCATGATCTGGGGCGCGTCGGCATCGGCCTCGGGCTGATGCTGCTGGCGCTCTATCTGCTGCTCGAAACCTTGAAGCCCGTTGAAAGCGCGCCGGTACTACGCCACTTGCTGGGCGCGCTGGCCGCCGATCCCTTCATGGGCATGGCGCTGGCGGCGATCTTCACCTGGGCGGCCCATTCCAGCGTCGCGGTGGTGCTGCTGATCTCCTCGCTCGCCGGTGCCGGGGTGGTGGAGCCGAGTGCGGCGCTAGCCATGGTCGCGGGTGCCAACCTCGGCAGTGCGATCAATCCGATCATCGAAGGCCCGCGCGACAGCGCCGTCGCTCGCCGCCTGCCGGTTGGCAATTTCATCAATCGCGCCGTCGGCTGCCTGATCGTGCTGATCTTCCTACCCAACATCACCCGCTGGATGATGGAGTTCGACAGCAGCACGGTGGCGCTGGCGGCGAACTTCCATGTCGCCTTCAATCTGGTGCTGGCCGCGCTCTTCATCCTGCCGCTCACCCCCCTTGCGAAAGCCTTGGAGCGCTATATGCCCGAGCGCGGGGTTGTAGAAGGCGATGCCGCGGCGCCGATGTATCTCGATCCGGGTGCCCTCGATCTGCCGGAACTCGCCGTCGCCAATGCAGGGCGCGAGGTGATGCGCATGTCCGACACCTTGCAAGAAATGATGATCGGCGCGATGGAAGCGGTTCGCACGGACGATCGCAAGCGGGTCGCCCTGGTGCGCAAGCTCGACGATCGACTCGATCAGCAGCAGGAAGCCATCAAGCGCTACCTCGCCCAACTCAGCCCCGATGATCTGGATGAGGCGACCAACAAGCGGGTCTCCGAAGTGCTGGCCATGTCGATGAACCTCGAACATGCCGGCGACATCCTTGATCACTCTCTGCTGGAACTGGTCGCCAAGAAGATCAAGCGGCACCTCTCCTTCTCCGCCGAAGGGCGCGAGGAGATCCTGGGCCTGATGGCGCGGCTGGTGGATAACGGCCGCCTCGCGACCTCCGTCTTCCTCTCAGGCGATAAGGCGGCGGCCCGCCAGCTGATCGGCGAGAAGGAAACCGTACGGCGCCTGGAGACCCAGGCGACCGAAGCGCATTTCGACCGGCTGCGGGCGGGGCGCAAGGAGACGCTGGAAACCAGCGCCCTGCATCTCGATTTCCTGCGCGATCTGCGCCGCATCAACGCCCATCTGACCGCCGGCGCGGGAGCGATCCTCGAAGAGGCTGGGGAACTGCGGGCCTCTCGGCTACGCTCCAAGCCGAAGACTCAACCCGAAGGTCCGTTGGTCGTTAAACCCTCATGAGCAAGATCCAGCGCATCGATCCCAATGCCCCGGCCGAAGAGGGGGCGCCCAAGCGCATCCTTTCTGGCAATCCGGTGACGGCTGTTGCCAACCAATATACCGGCGGGGACGAGCGCTTCTTCTGCGGCGTCTGGACCTCGACGCCCGGCTGCTGGAAGATCTCCTATACCGAGGAAGAATTCTGCGTGCTGCTGTCCGGCCGCGCCCGCCTGACCGATGGTGAGGGCGAGGTCAGTGAGTTTGGCCCCGGCGATGCTTTCGTCATTCCATCGGGCTTCGAAGGCACCTGGGAAACTCTGGATCCGCTGAAGAAGCTCTACGCGATCCTCGAAAAATAGCCTAAGGCCGCTTTGGGAACAGCCCGGAGGCCAGCAAGGCACAGATAACCATCACGCCCCAGACCAACGACCAGTCCCCCAACGCTAACAGGTGTGGGATGGCGAGCGGCGTCAGGAAATAGGTACCAAAGGCAAAGCTATTGCCGAGGCCCAGTGCCGTTCCCGTGCGGGCGAGACCCGCGATGGTCGCGAGCTCGGTGAAGGCGATCCCGTGCCAGCAGGAGGCGATGATGCCGCCGATCACCAGCACCGCGACGATGACGGTGGTCTGTTCAGGCGCATAGGTGACCAAAGCCGCCAATAGCGCGAAGACGGCGGCGGTCACCAAACCCGCAGCCTTGAGGAATGGGCGGCGATTGCGGCGACGGTCTGTGAAATGGCCGCTCCAGACCCGCAGGATGGCCGCGCCGATCTGAATTGCGACTACGCTGACGCTGATCATCGGAAGGCCGATCTGGGCAAAGTCATTGAGGAAGACCGAGGCGAAGGTCACGACGGCGATCTGCGGCGCGCAGAGGCTACCGAGGCCCAGGACCATCCGCCAGATCTCGGAATTGCCGAGCAGGCTTTGCGTAGGCTCGGGGGTAGGCGCGGGCTTACCATCACTGCCGATCCGAACGGGCGGTTCATGCAGCCATAGCCAGACGAAGAAGGTGGAGACGAGGCACAGGCCTGCCAGGACACCGAAGACGCCCGGAAAGCCGGTGCTGGCGGCGAGCGAGGGCAGCAGCAGAGCCCCCAGCGCGCCGCCAGCGGGCAGAGCCATCTGACGGATGCTCATGGCAAGCCCCCGCTCGCCTTCCGCAAACCAGGCCATCACCGCCCTTCCGCTTGAGCCATTGAGGCTGCCGCCCAAAAAGCCTACGAGAAAGAGCGCGAGCACCAGGTTGGCAACGCTGGGGATAAACCCGGGCTGCGGGGTTACGAAGAGTGCCATGGCCGCTAGAATCAGGCCGGTGAGGCCAAGGCCGGCCTGCAGCACGCGCCGGTCGCCCCAGCGGTCGGTGGCCACTCCCCAAGGCAGCTCGCTGATCGCAATACCGAGACCCATGGCGCCGAGGGTGAGGCCAAGGTAGGGGGCATCCAGATGATAGTCCGCGCGCATCAGGACGGCGGTGGTCGGCAGGCCGGTCAGGGCGGCGGCAAAGCTGCCGTTGGCGGCAACGCCCACGCCCAAGACTTTCCAACGGTGGCGACGCTCATCGGTCGGAACGGGCAGGGTGCTAACGGACATGGAAACCTCCCAGGATGGAACCTTGACCCCTCTCCTATAGCGCGCGATGATGCTTCGGATAATCGGGAAGAATTTGAGTATTGATCCCGATATTTGGGATGATGATGAACAAGGTCACGTTTGATCTCGATGTGTTGCGCAGCTTCGTTGCCGGGATGGAGCTTGGCAGTTTTGCCAAGGCCGCCGATCGGCTTGGCCGATCGACCTCGGCCGTCAGCGCGCAATTGAAGAAACTCGAAGAGCAGGCCGGGACGCCGCTCTTCCGCAAGGCCGGGCGCGGGCTGGCCCTGACCGAGGCCGGCGAGACGATGCTCTCCTATGCGCGCCGCCTGCTCGATCTGAATGACGAGGCGGCCGCCGCGCTCCAGGGGATGGCGGTCGAAGGCTGGTTACGGGTCGGGTTGCAGCAAGATTTCGGCGATCTGCTACCCAAGATCCTCGGTCGATTTGCCCGTGCCCATCCTAAGGTGAAGATCGAGGCGCGGGTGGCGCGCAATGCCGAACTGCTGGAGCGGGTGACCTCGGGGCGGCTCGATTTTGCCCTGGCCTGGAACGATGGAGCTCAGGCCCCGCATCGCACCGACATCGCCCATCTGCCGGTGCGCTGGATCGGCCCCGCTGTACCGCAGGACTGGGACGTGGAGCCGCTGCCGCTGGTGTCCTATGACGATGCCTGCTGGTTCCGCAGCGTCGGGACGGCGGCCCTCGATCGCGCCAACCGCCCCTGGCGGATCGCGCTGACCAGCCCCAATCTCTCGGGCCTCTGGGCCGGAGTGGAAGCCGGGCTCGGCCTCTCGATCCGCACGCCGCTGGGCTTGCCGCCGGGGGTGCGCATTCTCGATGCCGCCGCCGAAGGGCTGCCGGACCTGCCGTCGATCGCGCTCGGAATTTATCGCAAGGAAGCCGTGCTAGATCCGGTCGCCGAGCGGTTGGTCGCGATCGTCAGAGATGAGGTGCAGGTATTGGGGTGAACTGCCCGGCTCACTCCACCACATTGATCCGGCTGCGCGCCTCGCTGGCGGCGGTGGGCAATGCTGCGTAGTCAGCGGACTGCATTTCCATCAGGCGGCTGGCGGTGCGCTGGAATTCAAAGGCGCCGGTGCCCTTGGGATAGAGCTGATCGGGCATGGCGGCTGCCGCCATGATCAGTTTGGTCTTTGCCTCATAGAGCGAATCGATCAGCGTGATGAAGCGCCGCGCCTCATTGTGATTGTCGGCCGAGAGCTCGGGCACATGATCGATGAGGATCGTGTGGTAGCGACGGGCGAGTGCCAGATAGTCCGAGGCACCAAGCGGCCTTGCACAGAGATCGGGGAATTCGAACCAGGCGACGCCCTTGGCGGCGCGCGCGACCTGAATGTGGCGGCCATAGACCTCGACGCTGTCCGATTCGCCCTCTGCATCATCGGTCAGATCGGCAAAGGCGGCTGTCAGATGCGCGGTTGCCTCATCGCCCAGCGGGGCATAGAAGACCGGCTGGCCGGCACGGCGCAGGCGGCGATAATCCTTCGGCCCATCAAGCGTCAGCACCTCCATGCGCGATTCCATGATCGAGATGAAGGGCTCGAACCGGTCGCGCTGCAAACCGTCCTTATAAAGGTCTTTGGGCGCAAAATTACTGGTCGCGACGATCACCACGCCTTTGTCGAACAAGGCCTGGAACAGGCGGCCCAAGATCATGGCATCGACGATGTTATTGACGACGAATTCGTCGAAACACAAAAGCCAGGAGGTTTCGGCCACCTCATTGGCGACGGTCGCCAGCAGATCGTCGTCATGGGCCTTTTTCGAGCGCAGGGCATGCAGTCGGTCGTGGATCTCGGCCATGAAGGCGTGGAAATGCACGCGGCGGCGCGTTTGCACCGGGGCGGCGGCGAAGAAGAGATCCATGCACATGGATTTGCCGCGCCCGACCGACCCATGAATGTAGAGGCCTTGCGGCGCGGGCTTGCGGGCCTTCTCGCGCTTCAGCCACCCCATCCAGCGCGGCGCCTCGGCCCCCACCGGCTGATAGCCCGAGAGCTCGTGGCAGAGTTTTTCCAGCCGCGCCATGATGTCGAGCTGCAGCGGATCTTCCTGAATCTCACCGGCCTTCACGCCGGCCTTATAGCGGGCCAGCGGCCCTGCGGCGGTGATGCTGTCGGTATCGGCGGGATCGGGAAGGGGCGTGCTCATCGGGCGATTTCTAGTTCATCTGCGGGCGGGTGGGAACACTAGCGGCGGGATTGCGGCAATCTTCCGATGGTGGGGGTTAAGGCTTTGACAAAGCGTCAGGCTTTTCTGGGGGCCAGATGTGAAAAAGCCCCCGGCGAGACCGAGGGCTTTTTCCTTATGTTGGCCTATCGGCCTTCGGCCTACTTGAGGCCTAGCGGCGCGCGACCATCATCTTCTTGATCTCGGCAATTGCCTTGGCGGGGTTGAGACCCTTCGGGCAGGTGCGCGAGCAGTTCATGATGGTGTGGCAGCGATAGAGACGGAACGGATCCTCGAGGTTATCGAGGCGTTCGCCGGTCATCTCGTCGCGGCTATCGGCGAGCCAGCGGTAGGCCTGGAGCAGAATGGCCGGACCGAGGTAGCGGTCGCCGTTCCACCAGTAGCTGGGGCAGGAGGTCGAGCAGCAGAAGCACAGGATGCACTCCCACAGACCATCGAGCTTGGCGCGTTCCTCGACCGACTGGGTGCGTTCCTTGTCGGGCGGAGCCACGGTTTCGGACTGCAGCCACGGCTTGATCGAAGTGTATTGGGCGTAAGGCACCGAGAGATCCGGCACCAGATCCTTGATCACCGGCATGTGTGGCAGCGGGTAGATCTTGACGTCGCCCTTCACGTCCTCGATCGGCTTCAGGCACGCGAGCGTGTTCGAGCCGTCGATGTTCATGGCGCAGGACCCGCAGATGCCTTCACGGCAGGAGCGGCGGAAGGTGACGGTGGTGTCGATCTCGTTCTTGATCTTGATCAGGGCGTCCAGGACCATCGGGCCGCAGGCGTCGAGATCGATCTCGTAGGTATCGAGGCTCGGGTTTTCACCCGATTCCGGGTTCCAACGATAGATCTTGAAAGCCTTGACGTTCTTGGCACCGGTGGGCGCCTTGAAAGTCTGGCCTTCCTTGACCTTGGAATTGGCGGGCAGCGAGAAAGTAGCCATTGGTTTATACCCCTTCCGCCTAATAGACGCGCGCTTTGGGCGGGAACACTTCGATCTCGTCCGTCATGGTGAAATAATGCACCGGGCGATAATCGAGGGTCACCTTGCCGGTGGCAGCGTCATGCCAGGCGACAGTGTGCTTCATCCAGCTTTCGTCATCGCGGTTCGGGAAATCGTCATGGGCATGGGCGCCGCGCGATTCCGGACGGGCTTCGCCGGAAACCAGCGTGACCTGGGCCTGGCCGATGAGGTTGTCGAGTTCCAGCGCTTCGATGAGGTCGCTGTTCCAGATCAGCGAACGGTCGGCGATGGTGATGTCCGCGACGCTCTTGGCGATCTCGTTGATCTTCTCGACGCCTTCCTTGAGGAGGGCCGAGTTGCGGAACACGGCGGCATGCTTCTGCATGGTGCGCTGCATCTGGTCGCGCACCTCGGCGACCTTGAGGCTGCCGTTGGCGTTGCGGATGCGGTCGAGGCGCGCCAGAGCCGCATCGCCGGCATCGGCCGGCAGCGGCTTGTGGGTCGTGCCGGGCTTCACGACTTCGGCGGCGCGATGGGCCGCCGCGCGGCCGAACACCACGAGATCGAGCAGCGAGTTGGTGCCGAGGCGATTGGCGCCATGGACCGAGACGCAGGCCGCTTCGCCGATCGCCATCAGGCCTGGAACCGTCTGGTCCGGATTTTCCTTGGTCGGGCGAATCACTTCGGCGTGATAGTTGGTCGGAATGCCGCCCATATTGTAATGGACGGTCGGCAGAACCGGGATCGGCTCCTTGGTGACATCCACGCCCGCGAAGATCTTCGCGGTTTCCGAAATGCCCGGCAGACGTTCGTGCAGGGTTTCGGCCGGCAGATGCTCCAGATGCAGCATGATATGGTCGCCGTTCGGGCCGACACCGCGGCCTTCGTTGATTTCGACCGTCATGGCACGGGAGACGACGTCGCGCGACGCCAGATCCTTGGCCGAGGGAGCGTAACGCTCCATGAAGCGCTCGCCCTTGGAGTTGGTGAGATACCCACCTTCGCCGCGGGCACCTTCGGTGATGAGGCAGCCCGAGCCGAAGATACCGGTCGGGTGGAACTGCACGAATTCCATGTCCTGGAGCGGCAGGCCGGCGCGCAACGCCATGGCATTGCCGTCACCGGTGCAGGTATGGGCCGAGGTGCAGGAGAGATAAGCGCGGCCGTAACCACCGGTCGCCAGCACCACCATATGAGAGCGGAAGCGATGGATGGTACCGTCTTCCATGCACAGCGCGATCACGCCGCGGCAGGCGCCGTCTTCGTCCATGATCAGATCAAGGGCGAAATATTCGACGTAGAATTCAGCCTTATGCTTCAAGCACTGCTGATAGAGCGTGTGCAGCATGGCGTGGCCGGTACGGTCGGCCGCGGCGCAGGCGCGCTTGGCCATCGCTTCGCCGTAGCGCTGCGTGTGGCCGCCGAACGGACGCTGATAGATCTTGCCGTCCTCGGTGCGCGAGAACGGCATGCCGTAATGTTCCAGCTCATAGATCGCGGGAACGGCATTGCGCACCATATATTCGATGGCGTCCTGGTCGCCCAGCCAGTCCGACCCCTTGACGGTGTCGTACATGTGGTAGCGCCAGTTATCGTCGCCCATGTTGGCGAGCGAGGCGGAAATGCCGCCCTGCGCTGCCACGGTGTGCGAGCGGGTCGGGAAGACCTTGGTGATACAGGCGGTCTTAAGACCAGCCGCCGTCATGCCCAGCGTCGCACGGAGACCGGCGCCGCCAGCACCCACGACGACGACGTCGTAGGTATGGTCGATGATTTTATAGTCTGTGGCCATGATCTCGCGGGCCCTTCCTTAACGCAGCATCAGCTTGAGGACCGAGACGACGCCGATCCCGCCCAGTACAAGGGCGAGGCCCTTGATCGCGAGCAGGCTTGCGATCTTCGCGCCCTCGTTATGGACGTAATCCTCCAGCACGACCTGGATCCCGAGCTGCGCGTGGTGGAAGACCGCCACGATGAGCAGGATCAACAGGACGCCGCTGATCGGATGACCGATCCATGAAGTCACCGCCTCATACGGCGCGCCGACCAGGCCGATCACGCTGACAACGAACCACAGGACCAGCGGCACCAGGGCGACAGCGGTAACCCGCTGCATCCACCAATGCTCGACCCCTTCCTTTGCCGAACCCAGGCCACGAACGCGGCCCAGCATCGTGCGCATTCCTTGCGTCTTCATCGGCCTACCTCAGCGTGTAGCCGGCGACCCACGCCAGCACGGTCATGACGACGGCAAAACCCCAGACCACCCGGCCCGAGAGATAGGCCTGCGGAATGGCAAAGCCGCGCCCGCTGTCCCAGATCAGATGTCGGATGCCGTTGCCCAGGTGGTAGAACAGGGCAAAGCTCCAACCGAACAGGGCCAGACGGCCGATCCATGATCCGATGATCATGCTTGCGGTGTCGAAGGCTTGCGGACCGGCAGCGGCGGCAGCGATCCAGTAAGTGAGCAGCAGAGTTCCGACTGCCAGCGCGCAGCCGGAGGCGCGATGGAAAATCGACATCGCCATCAGCAGATGCCAGCGATAAATCTGCAGGTGCGGAGACAGGGGACGGTTACGGGCGTCCATTTTTTAGCGGTCCTTTCCGAGCCTGGAATCTTTTTAAGAAGACAGGTCTTAGGAGGGATTTATCCCCCTCGGGCGCTCAAGTCAACGAATCGGCCAACATTGTGGCAATACGCACAGGGCAAGGGAAACAAGGGCTTAGCTGCGATTGCGAACCACTCCTAACTTCTATGCATAAAGTTCATAGGGCTATGCTGAAATATCGAACTAGAACTCGTGATACGTAAAATTTTAACATAAAGCCGTCTTGCTGTAATCGTGTGCCTGGGCTCGGCAGTTAACGATGTAATTCTGGGAATTTGGCAACATCGGAGGCGCGCTGGTATCAGCCATGCGATTCGCGGGCGCAGATTTAGTATTTTGTTTACATTGATATTGCACATTCTCCTCCATCTTTTGATCTTCGATGCTGGGGGTTCTTTGAAATGAGGTCGCTTTCGATCCGCGCCAAACTGATCGGCGCCATTGCTTTGCTGGTGGCTTGCGCCGCCCTGGTGGCCGCCGTCGGTGCATGGCAGATGTTCGGAATCCGCGCCTCGCTGCAGGATATCGCCATGTCGCGTATGCCGCGGGCGATCCTCATTCAGCAGCTCAATACCCTGACCTCCGACTATCGTGTCGGTGAAGCAACCCATATCCAGGCGACCACCATGGCGGGCGAGACGGCCGCGAAGGTGCGTTTGGATGCGATTTCCAAGGAACTGAAGGAAACCAACCAGCGCTACGACAGCTATCCACAGACGGAAGCGGCCGAAAAGCGCATGGGCGAGATCCGGGCCTTGTGGGACAAGTATCTGGAGAGCGGCGCCCGCGTTTCGGCCTATGTCGAACAGCAGGAAACCGAAGCGGCTCTCTCGCTGTTCAACGGGCTGCACTCGCGCAACTTCAATGAAGTCTCCGATGCTCTCGACAGCCTCAGCGAAGCGATCGTGAAGGTCGCCGAACAGGGCGCCAATGATGCTGACGATCAGGCCGGTCAAGGGCTCGTGGTTGCCGCCGTCCTCGCCGTGCTCGCCGGGGTGATCGCGATCTTCGTCATTCTGTTTGTCTTGCGGGGTGTCACCCGTCCGCTCAGCCTGATCACCGATGCGATGGAAGGTCTGGCCCGCCGGGAATACGACAAGGAAATCGTCGGTCTTGGTCGCAAGGACGAAGTCGGCAAGATGGCCCAGGCCCTCGACGGCTTCCGCCTAGGCCTGATCGAAGCCGAGCGTCTGACTTTGGCCCAACAGGCCGAGCAGGCCCAGAAGGCTGCCCGTCAGGATCGGATCGAAGGCTATATCGCCAGCTTCGATGCCACAACCAATCAGGCGCTGGGCGCCCTGTCGTCGGCCGCGACCGAACTGCAGGCGACGGCCCAGCTGATGACCGATACCGCCGCCGAGACTAACGACCAGGCCGGCGCCGTTGCCGCTGCTTCTGAGCAGATGACCGCGAATGTTCAGACGGTTGCGGCGGCTTCGGAAGAACTCGCCAGCTCGATCGGCGAAATCGGCCGTCAGGTTCTGGAATCGGCCTCGATCGCCAATCAGGCCGGCTCGGATGCCGACAAGACGGTCGATCAGGTGCGTAAGCTCAATGATTCGGCGCAGCGTATCGGTGATGTCGTGAAGCTGATCAGCGATGTGGCAGCCCAGACTAATCTGCTGGCGCTGAATGCCACCATCGAAGCCGCCCGCGCCGGTGAAGCTGGTAAGGGCTTTGCCGTGGTCGCCGCCGAAGTGAAGAACCTCGCCCAGCAGACGGCCAAGGCGACCGAGGAAATCTCGGCCCAGGTGGCGGCGGTGCAAGGCGAGACGGCCGGCGTCGTGGTTGCGATCGAAGGCATTGGCCGTACCATCCAGCGGATGAACGAGATCGCTTCGACCGTTGCTTCTGCGGTGGAAGAGCAAGGTGCCGCGACCCAGGAAATCACCCGTAACGTCCAGCAGGCGGCGACCGGGACCCAGCAGGTGTCGGAGAATATCGTCGATGTCACCAAGGGCGCGAGCCAGACCGGCAGTGCCGCCACTCAGGTTCTGGGCGCGGCCGACGAGCTGGCCCAACAGGGCGAGCGCCTGAAGCAGGATGTGGAGACCTTCCTCCACAATATCCGCACGGCCTAAGGCCGAACGACAGAAGGCGGGACGCTTGGCGTCCCGCCTTTTCTAGTGCAGAGGCTCTATTGCAGACGGGCTAGAATCTCACCGCGACGGCTGCGGTATTCGTCTTTTTCGATCAAGCCCTTGTCGTAGGCCTGATTGAGGCCGATCAGCTCCTGACCGGTTGCGGTGCTGCGCGCTGTCGTCACGAACTCCGGGCTTCTGGAACAGGCGGCCATCGATAGGCCCAAGCAAACAGTCAAAACGAACGGCGCAAAAGATCGCGACATGGCGCCCCTCCCTCGCTGGTGAAACGGCAAAGGTCTAAGCTGGACCTTTACGTCATTCACGCGGAGGAAGGGGCGATAGTTCCCAATGCCTTCAAAAGGTTACGCCTTGTAACCTTTCTGAAACTTGGCCGTTTTGGGGCTATTCGCTACGGGCGAGGATGGCTTCGCGGCGGGTCTGATATTCGGCCTGAGTGATCAGGCCTTGATCATAGGCGCGCTGCAAATCGATCAAGGATTGCCCGGTAGTGGTGCCGCGAACGGCCGTCGTGCTTTCCGCGCTGCCGCCGCAGGCGGCCAGCGGCAGACCCAGGACCAGTGTCAAAGCTAATGTCGCGTGAGATAGGCGCATGGCGACTTCTCCTTTTGTTTTTGAGTGTTACCGACAGAAGGCCTTCACGACCTGTCCAGTATCACTCATCACAAGGGTCAATCGTTCCGGGACGACCTCATAATTCACAGGCTGTCGCCAATGGAGCACACGCACCATCATCAGCCGCATCTCGCCCACTTTCTTGAAAGCAGCTTCGCGCTCTAGCCCGACCAGGGTCTGCATCGTCTTGTCTCGGCAGGCCTGAAATTTATGGGCAAAGGGCCGCATGCTGGAGCCGACGTTGGTCCGGGGTGGCGTTGCGGCATAAGGATTTACGGCCGACGCGTCTTTAGCTTCCGCAACCCCTGCGGGAATAGCCATAAGGGTAATAAAAGTAAGAAGAATGACGCGCATAAGACACAGCTTACCAGTTCTGTTGGCGATGTCATATTGCCTGCTGCTATCGCACTTGCCTACGGGTTAAAGCAGGCTACTGTTAAGCTATGACAGGCTCTGTTCCCCGCGGGATGGCGACCGTTTTTTGTTTGTCTAGACCGCTTGGACCTCGATGACCCAGACCTTACGGCCGCTTTTCGGCTTCAGTGCGCAGATATCCCCATGACGGAAGCCAAGGGCCATCTTCTGATGCTGCTGGAGGCTTTGGCTCGGGGCGATGCGCAGAAAGACCTGTTGCAGGCGGTCGCCCGGGCGGTTGAGGGCGATCTGCCGCTGGCGCGGGTCGCGGTCATGCTGTTGGATCCGGTCGCCAAGGTTCTGCGGGTGGCCGCGGCCCCCTCCCTGCCCGGCGAGTTGATTGGGGCGTCGGATGGGATCGCCGCTCATCTGGCGGACGGCAGCCTTGGCGCCATCGATATCGCCCGCGATCCGGCCTGGTCGCTGTTTCGCGAACATGCCCGCCATCACGGCATCAAGGCCTGCTGGTCCGAACATATCACCCTGGCCAATGGCACCACGGCCGGGACGCTCGCGGCCTATGTCACGGAAGCCCGCGGCCCGACGCCGACCGAATGGGCGCGGCTCAAGGAAACGGCCCAGATCGCGGCCTTGGCCTTGCAGCGCGATGAAACCGAGCGTCAACGCCGGACAGCGGAGCGGCGGTTCCGCGATTTCACCAGCGCGGCCGGTGACTGGCTGTGGGAAGCCGATGCCGAAGGGCGCCTATCTTATATTTCGCAGCGCTTTACCGATGTGACAGGCATTCCGACCGAACGGGTGGTCAGCCGGTCGCTTTTCGAACCGGACATCATCCGCCCTGATTCGCGCTATACCGAAATTCTGCGGCGCCTGCGCCTGCGCCTGCCGTTCCGCAACATGATGCTGGAGCTGCGCCGACCCGATGGCGGGGCGACCTTTGCTTCGATCTCGGGCGTGCCAGTCTATGAAGACGACGGCGGCTTTGCCGGTTATCGCGGCACCGGGTCCGATCTGACGGCCCGCATCGATGCCGAAAACCGCGCCAATATCGCCAATTCCGTCTTGCGGATGGCGATGGAAGTTGTGCCCGACGGTTTTCTGTTACTCGATGAAAACGAGTGCCTTGTGATGGCGAACCGCACCGCGCTGGAGATGTATCCCAATGCACGGCGCCTGATGGTACCGGGCGCGCGCCTGGAAGATATGACAACCGCTGCCGTCGCCAGTGGCGATGTCTCGGTCGATGGGGTCGAGGATAAGGACCAGATCCTGCAGATCATCCTGCAGCGCATCCGGGCCGGCACCGGCGATCCGCGCTACTTACGGGTCGCCAATGGCCGCTGGGTCCGCGCCAGCGAACATCGCATCAAGGGCGGCGGCCGGGTGTTGATCCGTACCGACATCACGGCCTTGCTGTTGCATGAGGAAGAATTGCGCCGGGCCCGCGATCGCGCCGAGGATGCCAACCGCGCCAAGACGATCTTCCTGGCTAATATCAGTCACGAGCTGCGTACGCCGCTAAATGCCATCAATGGCTTTTCGGAAATCATCGCCGAGCAGCTGTTCGGGGTCGAAAGCGACGCGCTCGACCGTTATGCCGATTATGCCCGCGACATCAATCTGTCGGGTCAGCATCTGCTGGCCCTGATCAACGATCTCTTGGATCTGACCAAGATCGAAGCCGGCGAAGTGCGGTTGCAAGAAGAGGTGATCGATCTTGAGCGGCTGCTCGCCACCTGCGCGCGACTGGTGCGAGAGCAGGCGGATAAGGCCGGTGTTACGGTCGCCGTCGACTGCCAGACCGACGGCGCCGCTTTGCGGGCCGACACGCGGATGATGCGGCAGATCCTCCTCAACCTCGTGACCAACGCCATCAAATTCTCCGGACCCGGCACGAATGTCGCCCTGACGTTTGCCCGGGCGGACGACGGCGGCATGCTGCTTTCGGTGCAGGACGAGGGCATCGGCATGAACCCGGCCGATATCCCGACGGTGATGCTGCCCTTTGGCAAGCTGGACAATCCTATGCAGGCGAACCATAACGGCGTCGGTTTGGGGTTGCCGCTGGTGAAATCGCTCGCCGAATTGCATGGCGCCAGCCTGGAGCTGGTGTCGGCTGAGGGCGAGGGAACGACGGCGACGGTCTATTTTCCCATCCATCGGTGTATCGCAGTCCGCGACTAGCGGTATCACGTTGTGCGCCCGTCCGATGTGCCTAGGCGTCTCTAGCCTTGGCAGGGCGGATTGTCGCGGCTAGGATGCCGCGCCTTAAAAAGAACGTGTATTTCGGGAGAGTTCGTTCCATGACCAATATTGCGCCGCTGATGGCCGGCAAGCGCGGCCTCATCATGGGTGTCGCCAACGATAAGTCGATCGCCTGGGGCATTGCCCAGGCCGTGGCTGCCCAGGGCGCCGAATTGGCCTTCACCTTCCAGGGCGAAGCTTTGGAAAAGCGGGTGCGTCCGCTGGCCGCCTCGATCGGCGCTGCCGATGATCTGGTGCTGCCGTGCGACGTGACCGATATGGATTCGGTCGATGCCGTCTTCGCGACCCTGCAGAAGAAGTGGGGCAAGCTCGATTTCGTCCTGCACGCCATCGGTTTCTCGGACAAGGCCGAGCTGAAAGGCAAGTATGTCGACACCAGCCGCGACAACTTCCTGCGCACCATGGACATCTCTTGCTATTCCTTCACCGCCGTTGCCAAGCGCGCGGCGGACATGATGACGGACGGCGGCAGCATGGTCACCATGACCTATTACGGCGCCGAACGCGTGATGCCACATTATAATGTCATGGGTGTCGCCAAGGCCGCGCTCGAAGCTTCGGTGCGGTACTTGGCAGCCGATCTCGGTGCCCAGGGCATCCGCGTCAATGCGATCTCCGCCGGCCCGATTAAAACCTTGGCCGCCAGCGGCATCGGCGATTTCCGCTATATCTTGAAGTGGAACCAGTATAATTCGCCGCTGCGTCGCAACACCACGCTGGAAGATTGCGGCGGTGCCGGTCTCTATCTGTTGTCGGACCTGTCGTCGGGCGTGACGGGCGAAACCCATCATGTCGACAGCGGCTATCATGTCGTCGGCATGAAGGCCGTCGATGCGCCGGACATCAACGTCGTTAAAGAAGACTAGTTGTGGTTCCTGATCGCCGCCTACCGGCCTTCGGCCTATTTGAGGCGGTGATCAGGGCTGAATTGTTCTGAAGGATCACTTCCATGGCCGGTAACAGCTTCGGCAGCGTCTTCCGCTTCACGACCTGGGGCGAAAGTCACGGCCCGGCCTTGGGGGTCGTCGTCGATGGGGTGCCGCCGCGCCTGCCGATGAGCGAAGAGTGGATTCAGCCCTTCCTCGACAAACGCAAGCCCGGCCAGTCGCGCTATACGACCCAGCGCCAGGAAGCCGATCAGGTAAAGATTCTGTCAGGCGTGTTCGAGGGGGTGACCACCGGCACGCCGATCTCGCTGATGATCGAAAATACCGATCAGCGCTCCAAGGATTACGGCGACATCGCTGCCAAATACCGTCCTGGCCACGCCGACTATACCTATGATGCCAAATACGGCATCCGCGACTATCGTGGCGGTGGCCGGTCCAGCGCCCGCGAGACGGCGGCCCGTGTTGCGGCCGGTGCCATTGCCCGCCAGATCCTGGGCGATTCGGTCGTCATTCGCGGCGCCCTTGTCCAGATGGGGCCGCATAAGATCGACCGGTCGCGTTGGGACTGGAACCAGATCGACCAGAACCCTTTCTTCTGCCCCGATCCGGTGGCGGCTGTTGAATGGGCCGAGTATCTCGATGGTGTGCGCAAGGCGGGGTCTTCCTGCGGCGCGGTGATCGAGGTGGTCGCTTCGGGCGTCCCGGCCGGTTGGGGCGATCCGATCTACGATAAGCTCGACAGCGATCTTGCTTGCGCAATGATGACCATCAATGCGGTCAAAGGCGTCGAAATCGGTGACGGATTCGGGGCGGCTTCCCTGACCGGTGAAGAGAATGCTGATGAGATGCGGTCGGGCAACGATGGCAAGCCGCGCTTCCTGTCGAACCATGCCGGCGGTATCTTGGGCGGGATTTCGACCGGGCAGGACGTCATCGTGCGGTTTGCGGTGAAGCCGACTTCTTCGATCCTCACCCCGCGCCAGACCATCACCAAGGACGGTCACGAGGCCGATCTAATCACCAAGGGGCGCCATGATCCCTGTGTTGGGATTCGCGCAGTGCCGGTGGGCGAAGCTATGATGGCCTGCGTGTTGGCCGATCAAATGATGCGTCATCGCGCCCAAATCGGCTGACGGCAAAGCGGCGGCGTTAATTTCTAGGTGCTGTGTTACCGCCCCTCCCGCCATGGGAAGGAGTGTGTTACAGAAGAAAGACGGCGCCCGCAGACGGGGTGCCGCTTTTTGGTGCAGCACAGCCGGGCGTAGGGTCATGAGCTCCTTTGATGCCAAAGCCCAGTATTTCTTCCGAAAATCCACCCCGATCGCGCTCGACGACGCTCCGGAACCCCTCGCTGCGGCCTTGTCCTTGTGGCGGGCACGCGGACAGGGTCAGGTCCCGACCAAGCGCAGCATCCATGTGACGGATCTACCGGCTAAACTGGTCGGCAATACTCATCTGATCGATGTCGAATATGGCGCGGGCGATGCGCTGCAATTCCGCATGCGCCTCTATGGCACCGCGATCCCGGTGCAGACGCCGGTGAAGCCTGAAGGGCGGCTGGTGACGGAACTCGGGCTGGGCGCGCTGTATGAAGCCGTCTTCCTGGCCGATTATCACCAGGTGGTACAATCCCGCTTTCCCTGCCTGCATCTTTACGAAGGGATGCTGGATCATCCTGACATCGGGCGCCCCTACACATATACTCGGCTGATCTTGCCATTGGCGGACGAGGAGGGGCGGGTGGTTCTATTGATGGTCATGTCGAAGACCTTATCGTCCTGACGCCATGCCAGGACTTCCACGCCATCGCGAGGAATTCCGGTTTGTCAGCAGCACCTCGCTGAAGGTGCCCAATGACCTCTGGGGCGATTTCGCTCTTTTGCACAATTGCTGGATGAAGCTGGCCGCCGGTGGTGATCTGCCGGCCCGCCAATCGATCAGCCTGCCGGATCTGCCGCCGGCCTTGCGCGGCCTCACCAACCTGCTGGGTGTCGAGATTTCGGAAACCGGCGGCCATGCCTTCCGGTTCCGGCTGTTCGGTAGTCTGCAGCGGATGGAAACCCTGGTGCCGCCGACCGGTCGCCTGATCGCCGAAGTGATCCCGGATGCCAGCTACTGCGCCATGATGCAGCAGCATTACAGCGAGGTGGTGACGGCCCGGGCACCGCGGTTCGATCGGATCTTCAATTCGGTCGGGCCCAAGGGGCATCAGGCGCCCTATTCCTATGATCGCCTGATACTGCCCTTGTCCTTTGACGGTTTGACCGTGACCGACTTGATGACCTGTTCGCTGAAGACCCCAGAGTCCTCAGGCGGCTAGGGCGATCTTCTTGGCTTCTTCGCCGGCATCGGCCAGCGCCTTGTCGCGGGCGAAGGCGACGCCCTCGGCGCGGATGACCTCGACGCTGGAAACGCCCAGGAACCCGAAGACGGCCTTGAGGTACGCTTCCTGATGATCCATCGCGGCAGCCGGGCCCTGGCTGTAAACGCCGCCGCGCGAGGAGGCGATGATCACGCGGGTCTTGGTAGCAAGGCCCTCGGGGCCCTTTTCGCTATAGCGGAAGGTGCGGCCGGCTTTGGAGATGCGGTCGATCCAGGTCTTCAGCTGCGAGGGAATGCTGAAATTATACATCGGCGCGCCGACCACCAGGACGTCCGCATCAAGGAACTCCTCGATCAGCGTGTCGGTCAGGGCGAGTTCGGCCTTCAACTCGGCCGAAAGGTCCTGGTCGGCGGCGGCAAACAGCATTTCGCCGGTCAGATGATTGATCGGCTGGGCGGCAACGTCGCGGACGATAACGGTCGCATCTTTATTGCCGGCCTTGAGCTGATCCACGATCTGGGCGGTGACGACACGGCTGACGGAATTGGTGCCCAGGGGGCTCGAATCGATGTGCAGGATCTTCATGATTTTCTTCCTTAGGGTCTGGCGGGCCACGGCGGCCTCTGTCCAGATCAAGGTAATTTCGAGACAACCCTGGCAGTAGTCGGCATTATTCAAACTGATCGTTCTACCCATGGGACAGTGAGCAGCGATGAGTGCGCCGGATCTAAATGACCTTTTCTATTTCGCCCAGGTGGTCGAATGCGGGGGCTTTGCCGCCGCCGGCCGTCGCCTCAACCTGCCGAAATCCAAGCTCAGCCGCCGTATCGCTTTGCTGGAGGAACGGTTGGGGGTGCGCCTGTTGCAGCGGTCGACCCGCAAATTCTCGGTCACCGAAATCGGGCGCGACTTCTATCGCCATTGTGTCGCCATGCAGATGGAAGCCCAGGCGGCGCAGGATGTGATCGACAATGCCCGCTCCGAACCGCAGGGCATCCTCAGGGTCAGTGCGCCGATCTCGCTGCTGCATATGCGGCTCGGGGCGATGATCGCGGAGTTTCTGAACCGGTATCCGCGTCTGCGCATCGATATCGAGGCGGTGAACCGGCGCGTCGATGTGATCGCCGAGGGGATCGATGTCGCGCTGCGGGTGCGTATCCCGCCGTTTGACGAGGAAGATCTGGTCGTCCGCACGCTCGGCACGGGTGGCGGCTGGCTGGTCGGCAGCCCGGCGCAGATCGAGCGAGAAGGCCATCCGCGGGTTCCGAACGATCTGCGTGCGATGGCCGGCATCAGCATGACCCGCCCCAGCGGCCATTTTAGCTGGGACCTGGACGATCAGGCCGGGGATCGGATCGCGATTCCCTTCCAACCGCGCCTGGTGACTGACGATATGATGAGTCTGCGCGCCAGCGCGCTGGCCGGCATCGGCCTCGTGATCCTGCCGCAATATATGGTCGCGACCGATGTGGAGGAGGGGCGGCTGTTACGATTGCTGCCCGGCTGGTCGACCCCGGTCGGCTACCTGCAGGCGGCCTTCCCTTCGCGGCGGGGATTGGTCCCCGCCGTCCGGCTCTTCATCGATTTCCTGGCAGAAGAATTCGCCAAGCCGGCCTGCCCGCCGCAGATCTAATCCGCCTGGTTCATGATCCCATTGGCGCGGAAGGGACTGGCGGGATAGACGCCCAGCACCTTCACTTCGCGCGAGAAGAACCGCAGTTCTTCCAAGGCGAGCCGCATCGGCCGCTGATCCGGGTGGCCTTCGGCGTCGGCGTAGAATTGCGCCGCAACGAAGGTGCCGCCGACCATATAGCTTTCAAGCTTGGTCAAATTGATGCCGTTGGTTGCGAACCCGCCCATCGCCTTGTAGAGGGCGGCGGGGGTGGAGCGGACGCGGAAGACGAAGGTGGTGATGCAGTCTCCCTCTTCGACATCCGGCACTTCGGCGACGCGCGAGAGCACCAGGAAGCGGGTGGTGTTGTTGTGCTCGTCCTCGATATCCGCTTTCAGGATCTCGAGGCCATAGAGCTCGGCTGCGCGCGTCGAGGCGATGGCGGCGCTCGATTTATCGCCGCGCTCGGCGATCAGTTTGGCGGCGCCGGCGGTGTCATTTTCGGTCACGGCGTCGAAGCCATGGCTGCGGATGAAGTTGCGGCACTGGCCCAGGGCCTGCGGGTGGCTGTGGACCTTCTTAATGTCGCTGAGCTTGGTACCTGGCACGACCATCAGATTGTGGCTGATCTTCTCGAAATGCTCGCCAACGATATGCAGGCCCGATTTCGGCATCAGGTGATGCACGTCGGCGACGCGGCCGGCGATCGAGTTTTCGATCGGGATCAGCGCGCGATCGGCCTCGCCATCCAGAACGGCGGCGATGGCCTCCTCGAAGCTTTTGCAGGGCAGGCCAGCTGCGCCCGGAAAGACGTTTTGGCACGCCAGATCCGAATTGGTCCCGGCCGGGCCGAGAAAGGAAACGCGTCGGATAAGGTCAAGCGATGCCATAGCCTACAAAGTCTTCTGGTTAGTTGGTCTTGGAGATGAGCGTGCGGGCCTTTTCGAGGTCCGCCGGGGTGTCGACGCCAAAGGGATTGCTGTGGACGATGGCGCAATCGATTCGCATATCGTTCGCCAAGGCCCGCAATTGTTCCAGGCTCTCTGATTTTTCGAGCGGATGGACGGGCAGACTGACGAAATGTTCGAGGCTTTTGCGGCGATAGGCATAGATGCCGATATGGTGCCAGCGTTGGATATCGCCGGTCGGGATCGCAGCGCGGCTGAAATAAAGGGCGCGACCTGTGGTGGCCCCTTCCTTTAAGGCCAAGGCGATCTTCACGACCGATGGGGTCAGGGCTTCTTGCTCGTCATGGATCTCGATCGCCAGGGTCGCGATATCGACGGCCGGGTTTTCCAGCGGCTCCAGCACCTTCTGCAAGATGGTCGGCTCGAGGGTCGGCAGATCGCCCTGCAGATTGATGATGACGTCGAAATCCTTGTCGGGATCGAGCGCATTGACGGCGGCATAGACCCGGTCCGAGCCCGAGGGCAGGTCGGGGTCGGTCAGAACGGCGCTGCCGCCGTGGGCCGTGATGACGTCGAAGATTTCCTGATCGCCGCAAGCGACCACTACCGGGCCGACCCCGGCGGCAACCGCCCGGCGCCAGACATGCAACACCATTGGCTCGCCTGCGATCAGGGCCAGGGGCTTGTTCGGAAGGCGTGTCGCTTTCATACGGGACGGAATGACGATCAGCGGATTCATGGCGACAGGCGTTTCCTTGACGGACCTTCTGAAGGGCGGGCATGGCTTAGCCGGCACCCGGCGCGACATTCGGCCGCAAAAAGCCGAGCCTCAGCACCTTGGCGGGCGAAGAAGAGCGAACTTTAGGCATCTATAGGGCTGGCTGCCTATCGAAAAATCTCAACCCACAGTCGCTTTTTGGTGAGTTATTGTCCGGCGATATTGGACAGCGCCCCCTGAACTCGGTATTTTGTCGCCGCACCTGCTGTGGCCATGAGTCCGGTAGGGCGTCGGAAGGGTGCGTAGGGACGAAGGAATAACATGTCTGCCAGCTTCGAGTTTAACAAGGTCGCCGCCGCGGTTCTCGCCGCTGGTATCGTTGCCATGGGTGCAGGCTTTATCGGCCGTGGCCTGGTGAAGCCCCACACGCTCGCCGAGAACGTGGTGAAGATCGAAGGCGTGGAAGCGACCCAGACTGCGTCTGCCGCCGAACCAGCCGCCGCCGTGATCGATCCGGTCGGCCCGCTGCTGGCTGCTGCCGACCCGAAGGCGGGTGAGGCGATCGCCAAGCGTTGCGCCGCTTGCCATACCTTCGACAAGGGTGGCCCGAACCGCGTTGGCCCGAACCTCTATGGCATCGTCGGCAACAAGCACGCGCACGCCGAAGGGTTTGCCTATTCGGATGCCATCAAGGGCATGCACGACAAGGCCTGGGATTACGAAGAGATCGGCCATTTTATCGCCAATCCGAAGGCCTATGCCCCGGGCACCAAGATGGCCTTTGCCGGTCTGCGCAAGGTTGAAGAGCGCGCCGCACTGATCGCCTATCTGCGCACCCTGGCCGACAGCCCGGTTCCGCTGCCGTAGGGCGCTGGAACAAGCGCGAAGAAACAAGCTGAAGCACAACAATTAGTGTTGTGGTCTTCAGGAGCGAAAGTTAGCGTGTGGCACCTGTCACACGCTAATTTTTTGAGGTTTGTTCGAATGAAGCGCCTGTTTGCCCTGGCTGTCGCCGGCTTTATCCTGGCGGCCTGCTCCACGCAGCCGGTTTACAATGTCGAAAGCCGTCCGGTTCCGGTTCAGGCTCAGAAGCTGTCGATGGCGCAGATTGAAAAGGCGATCGTCGAAGCCGGCACCAAGCGCGCTTGGATCATGACCTCGGCCGGCCCCGGCAAGCTCACTGCTTCGCAGAAGATGCAGAAGTACGGCGCTGACGTCGAAATCACCTACGACCAGAAGAGCTTCTCGATCCGCAAGCTGTCGACCTACGGCATGCGCACCGATGGCGAGAACATCCATCAGCACTATAATTTCTGGATCCGGAACCTCGAATCCGACATTCAAGCAGCTTTGGCCGCTGCCAGCTTCTAAGGACGTTTAACGGCGCGATCTGAAGGCCGGAGGGGCTGTCGTCCCTCCGGCCTTCTCGTTTTTGAATCCCTCGCCTATAGTGATGAACATAAAGATCGGTGTTAAGCCGAGTTGCGGGGGGAAGTTTTTGGAAATGACGATGGTCGAAGCGGCACGGGCACCCAAAGGAAACGACCGTCGGACAGAAATTCTGGATGTCGCGCGCGATCTGCTGCTGACCCAGGGCTACGACAAGACCTCGATGCGCAACATCGCGGCCCGCCTCAACGTCACCCCGACGACGCTTTATCTCTATTTCAAGAATAAGGACGAGCTGGTCTTCCATCTGATGGAGGAGACTTTCTCGATCCTATGGGCCGATCTGGCCGAAGTGGTGGAGCCGATCGGCGATCCGGTGGAGCGTCTGCGCCGGGGTCTCGAGATCTATGTCCGCTTCGGGCTCGATCACCCGGATCATTACCGCGTCGTCTTCATGCGCCTGCCGCCCGATACCCGCGTCACGGCCAGCCAGCATGCGCCCGAACCCGGGGATACCAACATCCTTTCCGAACAGGCTTTCCGCTTGCTGCGTGGCGCGGTCGATGCCTGTATCGAGGCGGGGCTGTTCCGCCCGGTCGATGCGATTGCGGCAGCCGAGATGCTGTGGGCGTCGGTCCATGGTCTGACCGCCATGGTCATCCGCTCCTCCCGCGCCCTGCATTCGCCCCATGATGGGTTGATCCGCTTGCAGCTCGACACGCTGATCCGCGGGTTGCTCGCGTAAGGGGACCCCTGGACAAGCCCTCGCTCTTCTTGCAGATTGTAACGACTGCGAAACGAAGGGCGGTGTTTCGATGGTAGATCTTAAGACGGCGTCTGCGCTGGACCTGTGGCGCCGGGCAACCATCGAATCGGTTCGGCGCGAAGCCCCCGATCTGACCGCCCGCCAATTGGCCGTTCTCTTGACTGTTTATACGACCCAGCCGCCCCATACCGTCCGGGGTTTGGCCTTGCAGCTCAATATTTCCAAGCCCGCCATCACCCGCGCGGTTGATCGCCTATCCGAATTTGGCCTCGCTAAGCGCAAAACTGATCCTGATGACCGTCGCTCGGTTTTGTTACAGCGGACGGTGCGCGGGTCGGTCTATCTTTCGGAATTCGCCGATATCGTGATGACGGCCGCGATCGAACTGGAAAGGGCTTCGGCCGCTGCATCGTGAGCTCACCCCCGCTGTTTCGATCGCTCTCCCACGGGCCGGTTGCCAGCCTCTGGATCGCGCATATCTTATCGGCCCTCGGGGCTGAAACCCTTCAGCTTGCCCTGACTTGGATGGCCGCGTTGGTCGGGGGTGCCGATGTGGCGGCCCTGGCGACGGCCAAGTTCGTCGCGGCGATGCTGGTCAGTTTCCTCGCCGCCAGCTGGCTTGAGCAGCAATCGCCCTTGCGCATCCTGGTTTGGGCCGGGGTCATTCGGGCCATCGCCTCCCTCATCCCGCTCATCGTCGTGCTGTCGGGCGCCTATAGTTTCGGGTTGCTGGCGGTCTCGACCGTGGTGGTGTCGGCCTCTTATGCCGCCTTCATCCCGACCTTGCAGGCCTTGGTGCCGCGTCTCACCCGCGGACCGGTGGAACTCGCCAGTGCCAATGCCCTCTTCGATGGGGTGCCGCGCCTCGGGCGCCTGATCGGCCCGACCATCACCGGCATCATGATCGCGATCATGCCGATGGAGGTCGTCATTCTGGCAATCCCGATCTTCTATGTCGGCTCAAGTCTCTGCATCTTGGCTGCGCGGGGGCCGGTGCGCGTCGCCTCGCAAGGGCGGCCGCCGGCAGCTCGGGGCTGGGCCGGCCTTATCGGCGGCGGGCGGGCGGTGCTGCGCCATCCCTCGCTGGCCTTCCTGATGGTGCTGGAGGTGATGATCAACCTCGGCTGGGTTACCGGGCTTTCGATCGGGGCGCCGATCGTGATTGCGGACCTGAAGCCCGAATGGATGGGGCTGCATGGCGCGGCGGCCCTGGGCGCGATCATCGGGGCTTACGGTGTCGGCAATGTGCTGGGCACTCTGATCCTCGGCAATATCGTCGTGAAGCGGCCGGTGCTGATCAACCGCTATGGCGCGATCATCATGGGGATCGGTTTTACCATCATCGGGATCGCTGGCTGGCTGCCGCTCTCCTGGGTCATTCCGGTCATGCTGGCAGGTGCCTGTATCGCAGCCCCCGGCGGGCCGATGAAGGATCTGCCGACCATCACCGCCTTTCAGGTGGTGTTGCAGCCCCAGGATGTCGGCCCGGCCCTGCGCTTCAAGTCCGGGGTGATGTGGGGCTCGCTGCTGGTTGGATCGCTACTCGCAGGCCCGCTCAACTGGTGGCTGGGCGTCACCGGGGCGATGGTGCTGTCGGGCGTCGTCATCGCCGCCCCCGGCATTCTCGGCTGGCGGGTGAAGGAAATTACGCTTTAGAGGCTTCTAGCAGCAGGCGGGTATAGCTGGCCTGCGGGTTTGTGAAGATCGCCTCGGCGCTGCCTTCTTCGACAATTTTGCCGTGGCGCATCACCAGAATGCGATGGCTCATGGCCCGCACGACCGCCAGATCATGGCTGATGAAGACATAGGCGATGCCGTGTTTGGCTTGCAGATCGCGCAGTAGGGCAATCACCTGGGCCTGCACCGAGCGGTCGAGGGCCGAGGTCGGCTCGTCCAGCACGATGATGCGGGGCTGCAAAATCAGCGCGCGGGCAATCGCGATGCGCTGACGCTGACCGCCGGAAAATTCATGGGGGTAGCGGTGGCGCATCTCGGGATCGAGACCGACCTCCCGCATCACCGCGACGATCTTGGCATCGCGCCCCGCCGCTGTGGGCTCCAACTTATGAAGGTCGAGGCCTTCGCCGATCAGATCACCCACGGCGAGGCGCGGGTTGAGCGCGCCATAGGGGTCCTGGAAGACGATCTGGAAATGACGACGATGCGGGCGCAGAGCCCGGCCCGACAGGCGAGACAGGTCTACATCCGCGATGCTGATAACGCCTTGGGCCGCGAGCAGGCCAATCAGGGCGTAGCCGAGCGTCGATTTGCCAGAGCCGCTTTCCCCGACCACACCTAAGGTTTCGCCGGCCTTAAGGGACAGCGAAATGCCATCGACGCCCTTCAAATAACCGACCGTGCGGCGCAAAACGCCCTTCTTGATCGGGAACCAGACTTTGACGTCGCGGGCTTCAAGAACGCTATCGGCATCGGCCGGCACCGGTGCCGGCGCGCCGCTGGGCTCGGCGGCGATCAGGGCTTGGGTATAGGCGTGCTGAGGATGCTGCATGACCCCGGCCGCCGTACCTTCCTCAACCGCGAGGCCGCGCTGCATGACGATCACCCGGTCTGCCATCCGCCGCACGACATTCAGGTCGTGGGTGATCAGCAGCAGCCCCATGCCGCGTTTGGTCTGCAAGGCTTTGAGAAGGGCGAGGATCTGCACCTGCAAGGTAACGTCGAGGGCCGTGGTCGGCTCGTCCGCGATCAGCAGATCGGGATCGCCTGCCAGGGCGGCTGCGATCATCACCCGCTGGCGCTGCCCGCCGGAGAGCTGGTGCGGGAAGGAGGCGAGCCGGGTTTCGGGCGCATCGATGCCGACTTCGCTCAAGAGCTCGATGATCCGGGCTCGCAAGGTCGGGCCGGTCAGGCGATATTTCTGCTGCAGCGTCTCGCCCACCTGGCGCTCAACGGTATGCAGCGGATTAAGCGCGGTCATCGGTTCCTGGAAGATGATCGCGGCCTTGGTGCCCCGCACGTCACGCAGCAGAGCCTCGGGCGCGGTCAGCATATCGACGCCGGCCAGGGTGATCGATCCGCTGACCGCCGCCGATTTCGGCAGCAGACGCAGGGCGGCCAGGGCGCTGACGGATTTGCCCGATCCGCTTTCCCCGACCAGAGCCAAGGTTTCACCGGCCGAGATCTGGAGATCGAGCCCGCTCACCGCCGGGACATCGACACCGGGGAACTGGATGCGGAGGTTCTGGATATCGAGAAGCACGCTCATCGCTGGTCCCGCCGCGGGTCGAAGGCATCGCGAACCGCCTCGCCCATGAAAACCAGCAAAGTCAGCAGGGAGGCCAGGACGATAAAGCCGGTGATGCCGAGCCAGGGGGCCTGGATGTTGTTTTTGCCCTGGGCCAGCAACTCGCCGAGCGAAGGCGATCCGGGCGGTAGGCCGAAGCCGAGGAAATCGAGAGAAGTCAAAACGCTGATCGATGAATTCATTAAGAAGGGCAGGAAGGTCACGGTCGCGACCATGGCGTTGGGCAGAACATGGCGGATCAGGATGATGCCGTCGCTGGCGCCGAGCGCCCGGGCAGCTCGCACATAATCGAAATTCCGCACCCGCAGCACCTCTGCCCGCACCACGCCTTCGAGAGCCATCCAGGAGAAGAGTGCCATCAGACCCAGCAGCCACCAGAAATTCGGCGTCACGACGGCGGCGAGGATGATCAGCAGATAGAGCGTCGGCAGCCCGCCCCAGACCTCGATGAACCGCTGCAATCCCAGATCGATCCAGCCGCCGTAATAGCCCTGGATCGCCCCGACACCGACGCCGATAACCGCGCTGATCGCCGTTAGGCACAGGCCGAAGAGAACCGAGATGCGGAAGCCATAGATCAGGCGGGCCAGCACATCGCGGGCCTGATCATCGGTGCCGAGCCAATGTTGGCCGTCGGGTTTGGAGGGCGCCTGTCCGCCAAGATCCTTGGAGACCGTATCGAAGGCGAAGGGAATAAGCGGCCAGATCATCCAGCCGTTCTTCTCCTTCACCAACTCGGCGAAATAGGGATCGCGATAGTCGGGCTCGGTCGGGAAATCGCCCCCGAAATCGGTTTCGGCATAGGACGTGACGATCGGGAAGAACAGGCCCGCATCGCTTTTGACGATGATCGGCCGGTCGTTCGCGATCACTTCGGCAAAGAGGGTGAGGGCGAAGAGCAGCGCGAAGATCAGGGTTGAGACATAGCCTCGGCGATTGCGCCGGAAGGTGTGCCAGCGGCGACGGGTCAGCGGCGAGATCTTAACCATGCCGCCCCTCGAAATCGATCCGAGGGTCGACCACCGTGTACATGATATCGCCCAGCAGATGCAGCAGCAGGCCGATCAGCGTGGTGACATAGAGGGTCGCGAACATCACCGGATAATCACGGGAAACCGCGGCCTCGAACCCCAGCAGACCCAAGCCGTCGAGGGAGAAGATGGTTTCGATCAGCAGCGATCCGGTGAACATGATGGCGATGAAGCTGGCCGGGAAACCGGCAATCACCAGCAGCATGGCGTTGCGAAAGACATGGCGATAGAGCACCCGGTTTTCGGTGATGCCCTTGGATCGCGCCGTCAGCACATATTGTTTGCCGATTTCCTCGATGAAGCTGTTTTTGGTCAGAAGAGCGAGAGTCGCGAAGGACCCTAGCACCAGGGCCGTAATCGGCAGGGCCATGTGCCAGAGATAATCGAGGATCTTGCCGCCGAGGCTGAGAGTCGCGAAGTCGTTCGACACCAGACCCCGCAAGGGGAACCACTGCCAGTAGGACCCACCGGCGAAGAGGACGATCAGCAGTACCGCGAAGAGGAAGGAGGGGATCGCATAGCCGATGATGATGACCGACGAACTCCAGACATCGAACCGTGTGCCGTCGCGCACCGCCTTATAGATGCCGAGCGGGATCGAGACGCCATAACTGATCAGCAGGGTCCAGAGACCAAGGGAGATCGAGACCGGCAGCTTGTCGATCACGAGATCGAGGACTTGGCGTTCCTTGAAGAAGCTTTTGCCGAAATCGAAGGTCGCATAGCTCTTCATCATCATCCAGAAGCGCTCGACCGGCGGCTTGTCGAAGCCGTACATCCGCTTGATCTCTTCGATCAGCTCCGGCCGCAGGCCACGGGCGCCCTTGCCGGGTTCCTGGCTGGTATTGCCAACCAGATCGCCGCTGCCGGTGATGCGCGCCATGCTGCCGCCGCTGTCGCGACCTTTGAAGGCGGCGATCGTCTGTTCGACCGGACCGCCGGGGGCAGCCTGAACCACGACAAAATTGATCACCATGATCCCGATCAAGGTCGGGATCATTAGCAATAGACGCCGGATGATATAAGCGAGCATCAGTTGGCTTTACGGCCGATGGCAGCAGCTTTCGGGGGATCGATCCACCAGGTATTGATATCGACGCCGGCCTTCACGGGCTTGTCGGGCCAGCCGAACATGTCCCAATGAGCAATCCAGGATTTGCCCAGATACCAATGCGGCACGACATAGAAGCCCCACTGCAGCACGCGGTCCAGTGCCTTGGTCGCGGTGATCAGATCTTCACGAGATTTGGCGATGATGATCTTTTCGATCAGGGCATCGATGGCGGGGGATTTGATCCCGATTGTATTGCGCCCGCCCGGCTCGCCCGCGGCGACCGATCCGAAGAAGTCGCGCTGCTCGTTGCCCGGCGAATCAGACTGCGGGAAGAGATCGACCGTCATGTCGTAATCATAGCGGTTCATCCGCTCCTCATATTGTGAGGGATCGACGACGCGGACGCTGGCCTTAATGCCCATCAGCTCGAGGTTCTTGGCAAAGGGTAGGGCAATGCGCTCATAGACGGCATTGTTTAGCAGGATCTCGAAGGTGAATTCCTCGCCCTTAGCATTCTGCAGCTTGCCGTTCTTGGCTTCCCAACCGGCTTTCTTCAGCAACGCCAGCGCCTCGCGCAGTTGCGGACGGATATTGCCCGATCCATCGGTAACCGGCGGCTTGTATTCGGTGGTGAACACCTCCTCCGGGATCTGGCCGCGGAAGGGTTCCAGCAGTTTCAGTTCCTCGGCCGAGGGGAGGCCGGTTGCGCCCAGCTCGGAATTGTCGAAATAGCTGCGGGTGCGGGTATAGAGCCCATGGAACAGCGTCTTGTTCGACCATTCAAAATCCAGTGCCTGGACGATGGCGCGGCGCACGTCGCGATCTTGGAACAGCGGCTTGCGCAGGTTCATGGCGAACCCCTGCATGCCGGCGGTCTGTTCGGTTTCGAAGACTTCCTTCTTGATCCGTCCGTCCTTGATCGCCGGTACGTCGGTATAGCGGGTGGCCCAGCGCAGGGCACTCGATTCGCGGCGCCAGTCGATCTGGCCGGCAAAGAAGGCTTCGATCGAGACGGTATCGTCGCGGAAATATTCGAACCGCATGCTGCCGAAATTATACTGGCCGCGGATAACCGGCAGATCCTTGCCCCAATAGTCGGCGACACGGGTTAGCGTGATGCTCTTCCCGGCATCGACTTGGGTAACCTTGTAGGGGCCGCTGCCCAGCGGCGGTTCCAGCGTGTTCTTGGAAAAATCGACCTTGCTGTAATAGGCCTTCGATAGGATGGGCATCTGCATCAGGATCAGCGGCAGTTCGCCGTTATTGCCGTCCTTGAAGCGGAACGTGACCTTGTGCGGTCCGTCAGTATCCACCTTCACCACATCGCCGTAGTAACTACGGAAGAAAGGTAGGCCCTTATCGCGCAAGGTCTGAAAGGTGAAGGCGACATCGTCTGCCGTGATCGGCGATCCATCGTGGAAACGCGCCTCGGGGCGCAGCTCGAAGGCGACGGAGGTTCGATCGGTCGCGATATCGATGGTTTTGGCAATTAACCCGTAATAGCTGAAAGCCTCGTCGTCAGACGGTCGGCCGAGCGTGTCGAAAGTAGCGGCAACACCGGCTGCCTTGGAGCCGCCCAGAATATAAGAGTTCAGGGTGTCGAAGGTGCCGGTCACACCCAGGCGGATCTCTCCGCCCTTAGGCGCATCGGGATTGACGTAATCGAAATGCTTGAAGTCGGGGCCATATTTCGGCGCGCCGTGCATCGCGATGGCGTGCACCGGTTCGGCCTGGGAGGAGAGGGGTAACAATGCGGTCGCAAGCAGGGCAAGGGCGGGCAATCGCATTGGGCCGATATCTCCTAGAAAGCCGTATCTTCCCCAGCATGTTACGGGGGTTACCCGAAAGTGCCACACAAAAAGCCGACATTTTTTCGGCAGAGGGCGGCGCCAACTAAAAATGCGTCTCTTGCAATTGGTCATCTTGCCAGTTGCTTGGTAAACGATATAAATGCCGTGCTTTTGTCATGCATTTTATACAGTCCCAGGGGTAGCAGATGGCCGATCGGAAGTACCGCCTAGTCACGCGCAGCGATTTTGATGGTCTCGTCTGCGCGATGGTCCTTAAGGAACTGAACATGATCGACGAGATCAAGTTCGTGCACCCGAAGGACATGCAGGACGGCAAGGTCGAGATCACCGCCAACGACATCACGACCAACCTGCCCTACGTCGAAGGGGTCTATCTCGCCTTCGATCACCACGCGTCCGAGACGATCCGCGTTGGTAAGAAGGACAATCACATCATCCTGCCGGATGCGCCGTCCGCTGCCCGCGTCGTCTATGAATATTACGGCGGCAAGGCCAAGCTGCCGCGCATCTCCGAAGAGATGATGCTGGCGGTCGATAAGGGCGATTCGGCCCAGTTCAATATGGACGAAGTACTGAACCCGCAAGGCTGGAACCTGATGAATTTCATCATGGACAGCCGCACGGGCCTCGGTCGTTTCCGCGAATTCCGCATCTCGAACTATCAGCTGATGATGGAGCTGATCGACTATTGCCTCGATCATACGATCGAACAGGTGCTGGCGCTGCCCGACGTCAAGGAACGCACCGACCTCTATTTCGAACAGGAAGCCAAGTTCAAGGAACAGGTGAAGCGCTGCGCCACGGTCTATCAGAACGTCGTCGCGCTCGACCTGCGCGGGGAAGATCCGATCTGGGCCGGTAATCGCTTCATGATCTATGCGATGTTCCCGCAGACCAATATCTCGATCCACATCATGCGCGGCTTCCAGAACCTCAATACGGTCTTCGCCTGCGGCAAGTCGATCTTCGATCGCTCCAGCAGGACCGATGTCGGCGCGCTGATGCTGGAATATGGCGGTGGCGGTCATCACGCTGCCGGCACCTGCCAGGTGGATAATGACAAGGCCGCCGCGACGCTCCAGGCGCTTTTGAAGCGCATGAACGCCGACGGCTGATTAGAGAACCCGCAAGGGGGAATGCGAACTGGCGCGCGGCCTAACGGCCGCGCGCTTTTTTATTCGGCCCTCGCCGGGCGCACGCGTCCGCGTGTTTGGCCCCGGCCAAGCGGTTTGTGTGTTTGGCCTACCGCGCTTCGCGCTGCTTGAGGCCGCTCAAATCACATCATCGTAAGAGTCGCCACCCGACAGTAGCCGGCCGACGATGCGGGCACCGCGGGCGACTTCTTCCATCGTGGCGGGGGTGCCGAGCGAGAGGCGGATGCCTTCGGCCAAGACCCGGCCGGTGGCAAAGCTGGTGGTGCCGGCGATCAGCACGCCTTCGCGCCGGGCGGCCGCCACCAGTTCCATGTCGTGGCGCGGTTCGGGCAGCGGGATCCAGATATGGAAGCTCGACGGATGGGTAGGGGCGGCCTCGACGCCATATTCCATCAGGGCGGCGCGGGCCGCGGCCTGACGGCGCGCGCCCTCGATCCGCTTGTCGGCCATCAGGCGCAGGGCAGTGCCATCATCGACCCAGCGGCGCACCACTTCGGCCATCAGGGGCGGGGCCATCCAGATGGTGGTGCGGATGCCGGTCGCAAGGCGGGCGGCGGCCTCGCGCGGGGCAAGCAGGCAGCCGATGCGCAGGCCCGGCGCCAGGCTCTTGGAGGTTGAGGTCAGATGGAAGACCTGATTGGGCAGACGCGCAACCAGCGGCATCGGCGCCTCGGGCACCAGGAAGCCATAGACGTCGTCTTCCAGGATCGAGACGCCGTACCGTTCGGCGATCGCGCAGATGGCGTCGCGCCGCTCGTCCGTCCAGGTGATGCCGGTCGGGTTCTGCAGGGTCGGGACGACATAGAGCGCCTTGATGGTGCCTTCGCGGCAGGCCGCCTCGAACGCATCGGGGTTAAGGCCGCCCTCATCCATGGCGATACCCTTGACGCGCAGATGCATCAGGCGGGCTGCGGCTTTGAGGCCACCGAAGGTGACGCTTTCGCAGGCGACGGTATCGCCGGGGGCGACGATCGCGGAGAGGGCGGTCATGATCGCATGCTGGGCGCCGGCGGTCAGGACAATGCGGTCGGCCGGTGTGTCGACGCCGGGGCGGGCGATGAGGGCCGCCAGGGCTGCGCGATGTTCGGGCATGCCGAGGTGCGGTTGATAGCCGGTCAGGGCATCGAGATCGGCGTCCTGCGCGATCTGGATCAGGGTTGCCGCCAAAGCTGCCGCCTCGCCGCCGCCCTGGCCGCGCGGGACATTGACGGAGAGATCGATCACGCCATCGGGCAGGGTGCCAAGCGGGGTGGGGTCGGGCCGTTCGCGCACGAAGGTGCCGCGTCCAACCTCGCCGCCGATGAGCCCGCGTTTCTCGGCTTCGGCATAGGCGCGGGTGATTGTCCCCACAGTCATGCGTAATTGATACGCCAGCTCCCGATGGGTCGGTAGGCGCGCGCCCCGGGGCAGGCGGCCGGTCTCGATATCGGTGGAGAGGGCATCGGCAATGGCGCGATAGCGCGGGCCGGCATGACGGGTAAGGTCTGGTTTCCAGGTCGACATGGGGTACAATTTAGGCCCTCCCAACTAGATTGTCACCATAGTTACATCGAGCCTTTTCGTCGCAGAACCGGATTTTTGTCATCATGACAAGATTGTCGTGGTCAATGTATGGGTATCGGCACACATTGTCTCCACCTGCTGCGGGTGACAATCCAAGTTGAGGAGAGTGACAATGCCGATCGACAACGCCTGCCCTTCGCCGCAGACCGATGTCTGCGTCCGCCGCTCGACCGCCTGGACACCCGACTGGAGCAAATTTTTCTCGGGCCTGGTCTATTGGGTGATCGACCGTCAGCAAGCCTATCGTCATCATATCCACCTGAGCCAGCTGGACAATGCCGCCCGCCGCGATCTCGGCTTGCCGGACGATTGCGATACCTGGGACGGGTTCGACCAGCGGCGTTTTTAAGGCGGGGTTACCGCCACTCGGATGGGGATTGAGGATGACGACCGAAGAAGTGTTTCGCGAAGACAGCTATCAGCAGCGCCTCGCGGCCATCGTGACGGCGGTTGACGAGAGCGGCATTCGCCTCGATCGGACCATCTTCTACCCCAACGGCGGCGGCCAGCCCGGCGATACCGGCAGCTTCAGTTTTGCCGACGGCACCACCCAGATCGCGGATACGCGCAAGGGCAAGGAAACGCCTGGCGAGATCCTGCATGTTCCGGCCGAAGGCAGCACCCTGCCCAAGGTGGGCGACACGGTCGAGATCGCGATCGATTGGGATCGCCGGCACCGCCTGATGCGTATGCACACCTGCCTGCATCTGCTGACCGCCTGCATTCCGGCCGGCGTCACGGGTGGGCAAGTGTCAGATGGCAAGGGCCGCCTGGATTTCGATATGGGCGAGCTGGAAATCGACCGCGAGAGCGTCGAAGCCAATTTGAATGCCCTCATTCAGGCTGATCATCCGGTCTCCTCCCGTTGGATTTCGGACGAGGAAATGGCCGAGCGGCCGGAACTGGTGAAAACCATGTCGGTGAAGCCGCCCAGCGGCTTTGGCAAGGTGCGCCTGATCGAGGTGCCGGGTGTCGATCTGCAGCCCTGCGGCGGGACCCATGTCGCCCGCACCGGCGAGATTGGGGCGGTTCGGATCGAGAAGATCGAGAATAAAGGAAAGCGCAATCGCCGGGTGGCGTTGGCGTTCGTCGAATAGGAGAGACTTCCCGTGGCTTTCGAAACTGCCGTGCTGTCCGGGCACATCGTTCGGATGGTGCCCTTGACTGCTGCCCATACCCCCGGCCTTCTGGCCGCCGCGGCCGCCAGCCCGGGCGCCTTCCCCTGGATCATTGGCATGGATAAGCCCGAGACTCAGTCGGCCTGGATCGAGTTCGGCCTGTCGGAAGCCGCCAAGGGCGCCGCCGTGCCCTACGCGACCGTGCTGCAGGCAACCGGCGAAGTGATCGGCACCAGCCGCTTTGCCATGCTCTCCTGGGAAAACCGCCGGGCCGAAATCGGCTGGACCTGGGTTGGCAAACCCTGGCAGCGCACTGGCGCCAACCGCGAAGCCAAGCTCTTGATGCTGCGCCAGGCGTTCGATGTCTGGAAGCTCGGTCGCGTCGAATTCAAGACCGATTCCCTGAACAATCAGTCGCGCACGGCACTCGCCGCCTTGGGTGCCAAGGAAGAGGGCATCTTCCGCAACCATATGGTTCGCCCCGACGGGTCCTTTCGCCACAGCGTCTATTTCTCGATCCTGCCCGAGGAATTCCCGGCGATTGCCGCCAAGATTGAGGCTTCGTTGCCATGAGCATTCCGTTTTTCCAGGTCGATGCCTTCACCGATAAAGCCTTTGGCGGCAATCCGGCGGCGGTGTGCCCGCTCGACAGCTGGCTGCACGACAGCCAACTCCAGGCGATTGCGGCCGAGAACAACCTCGCTGAAACGGCCTTCTTTGTGCCCAAAGACGGCGAGTATCACATCCGCTGGTTCACCCCGACGGTGGAGGTCGATCTCTGCGGCCATGCCACGCTGGCGAGCGCCGCTATCGTGCTGCGTCATCTGGAGCCGACCCGGCAGAAGGTCGTCTTCCAGTCGCAGTCCGGCCCGCTGATCGTTTCGCGCGCCGGCGATCGCCTGATGCTCGATTTCCCGGTGCGTCCGGTCGAAGCGGTCGAGCTGACCCCGGCGATCGTCGCGGCGCTCGGCGGCAAACCCCTCAAGGCCTATAAGGGCGTGCGCGACTATGTCGTGACCTACGCCAATGCCGAAGAGATCCGGGCGCTGGCCCCGGATATGGCAAAGATGGCGGCCATCGGCCCCTTCGCCGTGACCGCGCCGGGCACCAAGGCCGATGGCGATGTGGATTTCGTCTCGCGCTATTTTGCGCCTGCCGAAGGCATTCCCGAAGACCCGGTGACAGGATCTGCCCATTGCAGCCTGGTCCCCTATTGGGCGGATATCCTCGGCAAGACCGAGCTGCGTGCTCGCCAGGTCAGCGCGCGGGGTGGCGAACTCTGGCTGCGCCTCAAGGGCGATCGGGTCGAGATCGAAGGCCAGGCGGTGCTGGTGATCCAGGGGGAATTGTTCCTCTGATGCAGCTGCCGGTCTACAAGCTCGATGCCTTTGCCGGCGCGCCCTTCAGCGGCAATCCGGCGGCCGTCTGTCCGCTAGAAAGCTGGCTGCCGGTGTCCGCCATGCAGGCGATCGCGGCCGAGAATAACCTCTCGGAAACCGCCTTCATCGTGCGGCGGTGCGACCGGGATTACGACATCCGCTGGTTCCGCCCGACGGACGAGGTCGATCTCTGCGGCCATGCGACGCTTGCGAGCGGCAAGCTGGTGCTGGATGTGCTGGAACGGGGGCGCTGCACTGTGGTGTTCCATTCGAAATCCGGTCCTTTGATTGTCGAGCGGACGGGCGATGGTTTTGCGCTCGATTTCCCGATGCGCAAGCCCCGCCAGATCCCGATCACCGACGAGATCGTCGCGGCCCTGGGGGCCGAGCCGCTCGAGCTGCTGGAAGCCGACCGCTGGGTCGCGGTCTATCCCGATGCCAAAAGCGTCCGGACCCTTGCGCCCGATATGGCAGCCGTCGCGCGCTTCCCGGTGCGTGGCATCGGCGTTACTGCGCCCGGCTGCGGCGAGGATCACGACGTCGATTTCGTCTCGCGCTATTTTGCGCCGCGTGTCGCCGTGCCCGAAGACCCGGTCACCGGCGCGCTGCATTGTGTGTTGGCGCCCTATTGGAGCGCGCGGCTCTATCCCCGCACGAACTTCACCGCCCGTCAGGTCAGCCGGCGCGGCGGACAGTTGAAAGTCGCCTTGAAGGGTGACCGGGTGCGACTCGAAGGCCAGGCGGTCCTAACTATGGCGGGGCAGTTTAGCCTTTAGAGCCAACCTTTATAGGTTGCGTCATCCCATGGCTTGACCATGGGATCTCCTTCCGTTGAGTGCGCTACGCGATTTGGCCACGCGAGATCCCAGGGTCGAGCCCTGGGATGACGAGATTATTTCTTGGCAAGTTCCGGGTGGGCCGGGGGATCGGATTGGAGGATGCTGAGGGCATCAGACAAGAGGGTTTCGCCATGACCACCTATCCCGACGCCTATTCCGACATTGCCCGCGCCATCCGCTATCTCGATGAATCGATCGACGATCAGCCGGAACTCGACGATGTCGCGCGGGTCGCGGGGCTCGATCCCTTTGCCTGCCAACGGCTCTTCTCCGCGATGGTCGGGGTCAGCCCGAAGAAATTCCTGCAGTGCCTGACGCTGGAGCGCGCCAAGGAAGCGCTTGCCGAGGGCCAAAGCGTGCTCGATGCCGCCTATGAGGCGGGCCTGTCCGGTCCCGGCCGGCTGCATGACCTATTCCTGACGATGGAAGCGGTCAGCCCCGGCGAGTTCAAGGCGGCCGGTGACGGCATGGCGCTGCGCCACGGCCGAGCCGCCAGCCCGTTCGGCGATTGCCTGTTCCTGTGGGGCGAGCGCGGGGTTATGGGGCTGGGGTTCCTCGCCGGGGCCGACAGCTATGAAGCGCTGCTGGCAGATCATACCGCGCCCTATGGTGCCGCCAGCCTGACCCGCGATGATGCCGGGGCGACGAGACTGGCCGAACAGGTCTTCACGCTCTCCAAACCGTCGGAAAGCCGGGGTTCGCCCCTGCGGCTCTTCGTGGCGGGTACTGCCTTTCAGGCCCAGGTCTGGAAAGCCCTGCTGCGCATCCCGGCCGGGACGTTGGTTTCCTATGAGCAATTGGCCAAGGCGATCGGCAAGCCGGGCGCGGCGCGGGCGGTCGGCAATGCGGTCGGCGCCAATCCGATCGCCTTCCTGGTGCCCTGCCATCGCGTCGTGCGCCAGACGGCGGTGATCGGCAATTATCGTTGGGGCGGGGCGACCAAGCGGCTTATCCTCGGGGCCGAAGCGGCTTTGACTGGGGGAGATTGATGCGGATTGATACGGGCGCGCGGCATTTCGATGACTTGAGTGTCGGTGAAGAGTTTTGGACCGGCGGCATCACGCTCACTGAAGGCATGATCACCGACTTCGCCTTCCTCTATGATCCCCAGCCGTTCCATATCGACAAGATCGCGGCCGAGGCTTCGGTCTTTCAGGGATTGGCGGCCAGCGGGTTTCAGACCCTGTGTCTGACCTTCCGCCTGATCGTGCAGACCGGCGTGTTGCTGGGCACCAATATCGCCGGCACCGGCATGGATGAGGTGCGCTGGCACAAGCCGGTGCGGCCGGGCGACACCATCCGCGTGCGCACCAGCGTCAAAGACCTAACGCCCTCGCGATCAAAGCCCGATCGCGGGAGCGTCAAATGGTTCTTCGAGACTTTCAATCAAGCCGACGAGTTGGTCTTCTCGGCCTATTGCACGTCGATTGTCCTTAAGCGGGTATCCTAAGCGAAGAGGTAGGTGTCCATGGGGACACCGAACATGTCGTGCGAGCGGTGGATGCGCTTGCCGGTGCCGCCAGCAGAAGCACCGAGCGCCACATGCAGCGGCTGGAAATGTTCGTCGCGCGGGTGGTTCATCTGGGCCTGCGGGGCCTGACGGCGATAATCGATCACCGCTTCATCGTCGCGGGCCTCCAGATGCTCGGCCATCCATTCGGTGAATTCCAGCATCCAGGGGCGTGGGCCCGAGCCTGGCGCGCCGCGGAACCATTCGCGCAGATTATGGCTGATGCCGCCCGAGGCGACGATCAGCACGCCTTCCTCGCGCAGAGGCTTTAGGGCTTCGCCCAGGGCATATTGATGGGCCGGGCCGGCGTGCGGCTGGATCGAGACCTGGGTCACCGGCACATCGGCATCGGGGTAAGCCAGCAGCAGCGGCGTCCAGGCGCCATGGTCGAGGCCGCGGTCGGCATCGATCTTGGCACCGGTCAGTTCGGCGACGCGTTTGGCTAAATCGGGCGCGCCGGGCGCGGGATATTGCAGGGCATAGAGTTCGGCCGGGAAGCCGAAGAAATCATGGATGGTTTCGGGCCGCGGGGCGGCGCTCACCTCCGGAGTCTCGGTTTCCCAATGGGCGGAAACCGAGAGGATGGCTTTCGGGCGGGGAAGATTGGCCGCGAGCCCTTCGAGGAAGTGCTTCGCCGGAATATTCTCCAGCGGCATCATCGGGGATCCGTGCGAAACGAACAGGGTGGGCATCGCGACCATTTTTATCTCCAGCCTCTAGGGCGATAGTCAGTCTCAGTAAGGTGCCTCAAGTAGCCCCAAGGGCGATAGGCACCTTACGCATTACGCAAACGCGCGTTTACCGAAGGTCGGCAGCTTCAGGGCATAGGCGCCGCTGCCGAGACCGGCCTGCACGAACAAGAGGGCAATCCACAGCACCGGGAATTCCCAGCCGCCGCCCTTATTGCCAAAGCCCCAGCCATTGCCGATGTGCTGCATCGTGGCACCGATCATCAGCGGTACGAACAGCAGCGCGACGAGACGGGTATAAGCGCCCAGGATCAGGGCAATGCCGCCGCCGATTTCGGCGATGATCACGATATAGGCGAAGAAGCCCGGATAGCCGAGGCTTTCGAAGAACTTGGCAGTGCCGGCCGGGGTGAAGGTCATGACCTTCAGCAACAGGCCATGGGCCAGGAACAGAATGCCAAGGCTGACGCGCAGCAGCAGGGCGGAATAGGGGGCGAAGCGCTGGTCGATCATCGGTCTCTCCAAAGGAAAAGGTACCCGATCACCGTAACTCACAAAGTTTCATTCTCAAAATTGATGAGATAAATCTTCGCAATAGATTTTAGGAATGATCTGGTCGGGCGCGAATTTAATTGACTATCTAGTCACTCATTTCCATGATGCGCTCATGGCCAGACCGAAGAGCGACGATAAGCGGAACGCGATCATGGAAGCGGCGATCCTGGTGATCGTCTCCCAAGGGTTAAGTGCGCCCACGGCGACCATCGCGAAGGAAGCGGGCATCTCGAACGGCTCGCTCTTCACCTATTTCGCCACCAAGGCCGATCTGTTCAACCAGCTTTATCTCGACATCAAAATGGGCATGATCGCCGATGCGATGAAAGATCTGCCGGAAGCGGGCGATTTTCGTGCGCAGCTTCTCCAGGCCTGGTCGAACTGGATGGATTGGGTTGTCTCCAATCCCGAAAAGCGCCGCGCGATGGAGCAGCTCAATGTCTCTGCCGACATAACGCAGGAAACCCGCGCCATCGCCAATGAGGCTGCGGGGGACCTCAACGATCTGATGGACCAGATACGGGCCCATGGATCGTTGAAAACGGCCCCCCTCAGCTTCGTCGGCGCGCTTATCAACGGTCTGATCGAAGCGACCCTGATCTCCATGAATGCTGATCCAGCCCATGCAAAGCGGCATCGCGACCTTGGGTTCGAGACGCTCTGGCGCGCGATTAGCTAATTTTTTTGCCTGCAATATGACTGACTAGACGGTCATCTATAGCGAAGGGTATAGAGCATGACACAGTGGACAGCCGCCGATATTCCCTCTCAGAAAGGCCGCTCGGCGATCATCACCGGTACCGGCGGACTGGGCTTCGTGGATACCTTGGAGCTGGCTCGGGCCGGTGGCGAAATCATCCTCGCGGGCCGGAACCCTCAAAAAGGATCCGATACGGTCGCGAAAATCCGCGATGCGGTCCCAACAGCAACCGTCCGGTTCGAGCAGCTAGACCTCGCCAGTCTCAAATCGGTGACCCATTTCGCAGCACGTATCCGGGGCCAGCGGGACAGCCTCGATCTGCTGATCAACAATGCGGGCGTGATGGTACCGCCGAAACGGCAGGAAACCGCAGACGGTTTCGAATTGCAGTTCGCCACCAACTATCTTGGTCATTTTATCCTAACGGCGCATCTGCTGCCGCTGTTGCGCAACGGGGCGGAGGCGCGGGTGGTGACGCTATCGAGCATTGCCGCGCGCGCCGGCGCTCTCAATTTCGACGATCTACAGGCCGAGCGGAGCTATAAGCCGATGCCGGTCTATAGCCAGTCCAAGCTCGCCTGCCTGATGTTTGCCCTGGAACTACAGCGGCGCAGCGAGGCCAGCCAGTGGGGCATCACGAGCATTGCCGCGCACCCCGGCATCGCCCGCACGGACCTTCTGCATAATGCGCCCGGCCGCTGGAGCGCGATGGGCATAACACGATCTCTGCTGTGGTTCCTGTTTCAGCCGGTATCGCAGGGCGCCTTGCCGACGCTGTTTGCCGCAACCGCGCCCGAGGCGCAGGGCGGCGCCTATTACGGTCCGGACCGAATGGGCGAGACGCGCGGTTTCCCGACGCTAGCGAGAATCCCGCAGCAGGCTTTGGATGCTCAAGCTTCCGAGCGCCTGTGGCGCGTCTCTGAAGAACTTGCCGGGATCATGTTCATCTAAGAGCCGGCCGTCAGTTCCGCCAGGACCTTGTGCAGGTCTTGTTCGAAGTAGGGTTTTGTGAGGTAGAGGTCGTAGGCCGGCCGTTCCGGCAGGCTGGCTTCGGGGACCGCGCTGGCCAGGATGATATAGCCATCATAGCCCTTTTCCCGCAGCACCTTGATCATCTCAAGCCCGCTCATCCGGGGCATCATATAATCGGTGATGATCAGCTCCGGCTTGAGCTGCAGGGCCATCTCCAGCCCCTGGACACCGTCGGTTGCGACCGTGACATGATAGCCAGCGTCCTCAAGCGATACGCTCGTCACCAAGGAGATGACAACTTCGTCTTCGACAAGCAGGACGCGTAGCATATCCCCTAACCCCCTTCGCTGGTGGTTAGGACCGGATCCATGCCGAAGGTGATCCCGGCAGAGGTGATATGGAATTCCTGGGCACGGGGGTCGAAGTAATTGTCCCGCATTTTGATGACAGACAGGCTGCGCCGCAGGGCATTCTCTCGGCGCAGATACGTCAGCATCAGGACGTTATCGACGATCAGCGACACGTCGTCGGTCGGCAGCAGATCCGGGGAATGCATGTTCCGAATTTCGGAGGTGTATACGCAGGTCGCCCCCATCTCGGCAAACTCGAATTTCAGAGCGTTCAGGATATAAGGCAAGCGATCCTGTACGATGAGACTGTCCCGCAGGGCGACAAGACCGTCGATGAAGACCCGTTTGACCTTTTTTTCCTTAACCCAGCTCAGGATTTCCCAGGCGAGCTCATCGACAGAATTGTCGGAAGCGGATTGCCACATCACGTGGACTGCACCGGTTTGAATGGCCGCGTCGAGGTCCAGGCCAATGCCATCGGCTTTCTTAGACAATCGCGCGGGCGTCTCATAAAACCCAATCATCAGGCCGGGTTCTTCAGGAGTTGCTGCAGCCAGGAAATGCAGGCCGAACGTCGTCTTTCCCGATCCTGTTGGCCCAAGAACTAGGCTTGAAGAACCCTGCGTCAAGCCCCCCGATATAATTGTGTCGAGATCCGGGATGCCGGTCGGCAATTGGTGCATGGGAGCCCGCTGCGATGGCGTCTCTCTGGAGATCGCTTCGATCTTCGGGAACACCCGGACACCACTGCCGGTGATTTGAAAATGATGCTTTCCAGCGAGGATTGCCGAGCCACGGTGTTTCTTGACCTGAATCGTGCGGTAAGAGCGAAAGCCCTTGATGTCGTCGCAGATCTCGATCCAGCCATCGACCATGGTGTGTTCAGGACTGCCCTGTGCTCGATTTTGATGAGTGAGCATCACCAACACTGCATTAGCAAAATTGGCGACACCTTGAAGCTCATGAACGAACTTGCGGAACTCGGCTTCCGAAACGTTCGACTGAGCAACGAAGATACCGTCGAGAACGATGGCGGTTGCTTGGTGACGTTTGATTTCGTGCTGCACCAGTTTCAGTAAGCCAGGCAGCCCTTCGCGCTCTAGCACCCCGTAACCGCTGATATATTGCAGCCCTCCAGGGATCAGACCGGCGTCGAAAAAACTCATGTCACTGAGATTAGCCAACATCCGCTCATGATTTTCGGCCAGCAGACTCATATAGAGAACCCGCCCGCCGCCGCGGGCATGGCTGAAGCAGAACTGGTTGGCTAAGATAGTTTTCCCTGCGCCGGGCGGGCCCTGAAGGATATAGGCGGAGCCCCGCGTGAACCCACCATGGGTAATCCGGTCCAGACCGTCCACACCCGTCGAGAATTTTTCGATCACGCCGTTGCCTTATCGGTTGGTATCGATGCCAGAGCGGGCAACCTAGCAGTGCTGGTTTAAGCGAGCCAAGGAATTCCTGGATTCCCGGCCTTTGAAGAAATCAGTTTTTCCAATTCTTCAAAGGGCTTAGGTTGCCCGCAACCATGCAATCGACACCGCTGAGGCAGCACAAGCAGGCACGCTTTCCAGGAACGCTGCAGCTTCAGGTTTGTTCCGGGCGAGTTGGTTTAAATCGGCAAAAGTCCTCATGCCGAATCCGGCACAAAGCACGCCCTAAGTTGGAGGGCTGGAGCTACTCCGCCGCCTCGACGAACAGGCTCTCGAACAGCTCGCCGGTCGAACCATCCGTCAGACCCATGTCGGTCAGATGGGGGCTGGGAATGCAGGCGAGCGCCATGCCGACCACGGCCTTGAAGGTGCGGAGCGGCGGCGCCCAATCGGCAATCGAGGTGCTGGCATCGCGCACGGCGGCGAGGCTGGCGGCAACCTCGGCGGCTGGGGCTTCGGACAAGAGGCCGCAGACCGGCAGGGCATGGTGCGCGATCACCTTGCCGCCGGTGGCAACAGCCATCCCGCCTTGGCTGGCGATCACCGCATTGGCGGCGGCGGCCATGTCGTCCGGGTTGCGGCCGTAGACGACGAGGTTATGGCTGTCGTGGGCAACCGTGGTGGCGACGGCGCCTTTCCACAGGCCCCAATCTTCCAGCAGTGCGAGACGCGGGATCGCCGGGGCGCGGCCATGGCGATGGATGACCGCCATCACCAGCACGTCTTCGGGCAGATCGATATAGCCGTTGGAGACATCGAACGTCCGGGTGCGCCATTCGGTGAAACGCGGGCGGTAAATGGTGCGCAGGCTGGCGCGGCCCGTTTCCATCTCGCTGACCTTGGGGCGGAAGACCTCGGGCGATTGCAGCGGCAGCTTCACGGTTTCGCGCGGGGCGTGGCTGGGATCGGGGCGCAGGGCCACGATCATCTTATTGTTCGAGGCGACATGCCGGCCGCTGGCGAAGACCTCGGAAACCTTCATGTCGACGAGGTCGTCCAGCACGATGATATCGGCACGACGGCCTGGGGCAACGAGGCCCAGATCACGTCGACCCAGGCGCATGGCGGCATTCAAAGTGGCGGCGCGCAGGCCGGAGACGGCATCGAGGCCGTAACCGACGAGGCGCCGCAGCACGTCATTGACGCCGCCCTTGGCCAACAGATCGTCCGGGAAGACATCATCGGTGCAGATCGTCACGGTCTGGGGCAGATGCGGCAGATTGTTCAGCACCTCGACCGCTTCGGGCAGGACATAATCATGGCTGCCGCGCAGCTCGATCGTATAGCCGGTGCGGAGCTTCGCCAGCAGGTCGGTGCCGCTCGTCACCTCGTGATCGCTCTCGATCCCGGCGGCGGCAAAGGCGCGCAGACCAGTGCCCTTGAGGTTCCGGCAATGGCCGCAGACGAATTTACCGCTCTTGAGGCCGCTCTGCACGATGCCGACCCGGCGCTCGTCACCGCCCAAAACGCCGCGCATATCCATGACTTCGGCGACTCCGGCCACCTCCGGCCAGGACAGCATCTCGTCCATTTCCGCGCCATGGAAGTCGGCACCCGACACTTCGAGACCAGGCGCGGACGGCACGCAGGAGGGCGCGAAAATCAGGGTGCGCAGCGGCAGGCCGCGGCTGGCCTCGACCGCCCATTTGACACCCGGAATGCCGGCGACATTGGCGATCTCGTGCGGGTCCCAGCATATGGTGGTGGTGCCCTGGGGCACGACCATCTCGGCATAGCGCCGCGGCGTCATCATCGAGCTTTCCACATGGATGTGGGTATCGATGAGGCCGGGGGCGATGAATTTGCCCTTGAGCGAGAGGGTCTGCTTGGCGTCCTTGAACTCGCCCGGCTCATGCACGCTGGCGACCAGCGGGCCGACCAGACCGATATCGGCGAGGCGCAGCTCGGAGGTCGCGACATCGACCAGGGTTGCCCCGGTCAGCAGCACATCGAACATCTCCAGCCCCTGCGCGGCGCGAACGGCGCGGCGCCTTAGGCCTTCGTCATGCAGATCGAAGGGTTCCTGGGTCAGCATGCTGCCTCCAATGCGCCATTGATCAGGGCGCGGACGGTCTCGCTTTGAACTTGTCCCGCAACTACGGCGTTGGCGGGCTTGCGGCTGGGCACGCGGGTTTCGACCACGGTCATGCCGCGCGCCGGGCCCTCGCCGATCTCTACAGAGAGGTGGGCAGGGCGCCACTCGATGCAAGTGGGATCGAGGATCGCGGCGGCCGCCGTCGGATCATACCAGGACATCGGTTTGCTGAGATCGGCGCTGGCGATGGCGAGATAGCCTTCGGTGAGGTCTCCCAGTAGGCGGGCCTTCTCGCCCTCGAAGCCGCGCAAGGTGGCAAGATCTTCCGGGAAGAGCGAGACCTGCCGGCAGGCATCGAGCCCGACCATCGCGAAGGGCACGCCGCTTTCGATGACCATCTGCACCGACACGGGATCGGCGGCGGCGTTATATTCGGCGGCGGCGGAATGATTGCCACGCCCATCGCTGCCACCCATCCAGACGAGGCTTTCGACGCGATCGGCGAGATCCGGGCGGCCGGCAAAGAGAGCGGCGAGATTGCTCAAAGGCCCGAGCGCCAGGATGATCGGCTCTTCGGCGTCATCGATGAAATCGACCAGCCCATTGATGGCATGACCCATCGGACGGGTCTTTGCGGGGGGCAGCGAGCGACCCGACGTGCGGATGCCGGTATCGCCCAGCACGTAACCTGCGGTTTCCAGCGGCCCCAGCACCGGGCGATCGCGCCCGGCGAAGATTGGAAAGTCCCAGCCGAAGACGGCGGCGGCGCGGAAGGTATTTTCGATCACCTGAGGCAGTGGCGCATTACCTGCCACCAAGGAGAGGCCGGCGATCTCGATCGTCGGATCGGCGTCGAGCATCAGCACCGCCACCAGATCGTCATAGCCCATGTCGCAGTCGATCCAGACCTTCTTCATGGTTCAATCCACACTCGTCAGGGGGGCGGCAGAGCTAAGCGGCAAATCGAAGGCGACGGTCGCCCCGACGGCATGGCGCGGCGCGCTGCTATCGGCTTCGGCCTTGATCGGGCCGGCGGCGCTCTGGATCAGATATTCGACCGACTGGCCCTGGTAGGAGGCGCCCAGCACCTCGCCCTGATGCGGACCGCTCCCGAGCTGTACGCCGCGCGGGCGCCAGGCCAGGCCGGCACTGCTGGCACCGGCCGGGGCGGGCAGCACGCCGCCGGCGCCAACCAGCTTATGCTCTTCGAGGGCGAAGCAATTCTCGAACCCCATGAAGCGGGCGACAAAGCTGCTGACCGGACGCTCGTAGATCTCTTCGGGCGTACCCTGCTGTTCGATCTTGCCGGCGCGCATCACGACGATTCGGTCGGCGAGCGCCAGGGCTTCAGCCTGATCATGGGTCACATAGATCATGGTGATGCCCAGTTCGCGCTGCAGCCGGGCGAGTTCGGAGCGCATTTCAAGGCGAAGGCGGGCGTCGAGGTTCGACAGAGGCTCGTCGAGCAGCAGCAACCCGGGTTCAACCACGATGGAGCGGGCCAGGGCCACACGCTGCTGCTGACCGCCCGACAGCGCCTTGGGCAGTCGGTCGGCGAGATGGGCGAGATCGACCCGGGCCAGCGCATTCTTCACACGGGCCGCCCGCTCGGCCGCCGGCACGCCTTTGAGCTTCAGACCGAAGGCGACATTGTCTTCGACCGAGAGATGCGGGAAGAGCGCATAGGACTGGAAGACCAGACCGATGCCGCGCTTGTTGGGCGCCAGATGGGTCAGGTCACGGCCCGCCAGGGTGACCGTGCCGCCGGCAACCGGCATCAGGCCGGCAATCGCGCGCATGGTGGTGGTCTTGCCGCAGCCCGACGGGCCCAGCAGCGCAATCAGCTCGCCCTGTTTCACCGTCAGCGACAGATCCTGCACCGCGACAGAGCCGCCATAGGCCAGGGTCAGGTTATCGAGGGCGAGGTAGCGGGGATCAGACATAGCGGGAGAACCCTAAAAGACGTTCGGCGACCAGCACGACGGCCATCGACATCAGCGCTAGCAAGGCGGAGAGCGCGGCGACCGAGGGGTCGTAGGTGAATTCCATGAACCACAGCATGTCGATCGGCAGGGTGCTGACCCCTGGCCCGGCCAGGAACAACGAGATCGGCACCTGGTTGAAGGAGGTGACGAAGCCCAGAATGAAGGCCGCGAAAATGCCGCTCTTGATGTTCGGCAGCGTCACCCGGACAAAGGCCCCGATGCGCGAACAGCCGAGCAGCACTGCTGCTTCCTCGATATCGACCCGCAGATTGGCAAGGCTGGCCGACACCACCCGCACGGCATAGGGGATCAGCAAAGCGGTATGGGCCACGAACAGCGCGGCGATCATCGGCAGATCGACCGGGATCACGAGATAACGCAGCAGGGCGAGGCCGACGATGATGCCCGGCACGATGATCGGTGCCGTCACCATCAGGCGGATGGCTTCAGATCCCTTGGGACGGAACCGGTCGAGCGCATAAGCCGCCGGTACCCCGAGGACCAAAGCCAGCGCCGTGCCGCCGATCGCAAGCAGGATGGAGAGCCCGAAGCTTGCCCGGAAGCTTTCGACCTCAAAGACTTTCCAGACCCATTTCAGGGTCAGGTCCTTGGGCGGAAAGGCCAGGGTCTCGCCGCCATGGAGGGCGGCGGCCGCGATCACGAAGAACGGGCCGATCAGGAAGATCATGACGAGGGCGAGAATCGCCCAGCGAAGCCAGCGCGGCATCATTGGCTGCGCCCTCCGGCCACTCGTTTCAGCAGCACATTGGCCGTGATCGACAGCACGACGAGGATGATGGCGATGACGCCGGCGGCGGCGATGTCGTTGGTGACCCGGATGCGCTGATACAGCAGGGTTTCCAGCATCAGGACCTTGGAGCCGCCCAGGATCGCCGGGGTGATATAGGCGGTCAGCGCGCCGGTGAAGACCAGCGTCCCGCCGATCACGAGCCCTTCGCGGGTCAGCGGCAGGGTCACCTTAAAGAAGGTCGTGAACCAGCCGGCACCCAAGACGCGGGCCGCCGGCACCACATCGGCCGGGATGTTTTCGAGCGCCGAGACGAGCGACAGCACCATCAGCGGCAGCAGCAATTGCACGAGGCCGATGAAGACGGCGGTTTCGGTGAAGAGGAGGCGCAGCGGTTCGGGCGAAAGTCCAAGGCCGACCACCACCAGATTGACGAGGCCGGTGCGGCCCAACACCACGACCCAGGCATAAGTGCGGGCGACGGGCGAAACCATCAGCGGCAGGATCAGCGTGCCAATGAGGCGCCCGCGCGCCGACGGGCTGCTATCGACAATCGCCAGCGCCGTGGCATAGCCGACCACGGCCGAGGTCAGGGTCACCAGGCCGGAGAGGCGAATGGTGCGCCAGAAAACCTCGACCGATCCCGGATCGCGGAAAAAGCCGATCAGCGGCGACAGGCTGAAGGCGCCATTCACCGTCACGGCTTCGGACAGCAGGATCAGCACCGGCAGCACGAATCCGACAGCGATAAAGGTGACCGCCGGAAGCGTGAGGGCCGGGCCGAGAAGCTTGTTCATGGAAACCTAGCGCGCGACCTTGGCGTTCCAGCCGTCGACCCAGGCCTTGCGCTGCTCCAAGAGCTGCGCGGGCGGGACGAGCGACAGGCTTTTCGCAGTATCGGCGCCATAAGTCAGGTTTTCGGCAATGGCATCGTCCAACTTCACGTCGGCATTGACCGGGCTGTCGATCAGATCCTGGGCCAGCTTGGTCTGCACCTCGGTCGAGAGCCAGAAGTCGATGAACTTATAGGCGAGATCCTGGTTCTTGGAACCCTTGACCAGCGAGAGCACATTGATGCCGCCGCTCTGGCCTTCCTTGGGGGTCGCCCAGGCGATGGGCATGCCGAGCTTCTTGATGCCGGCCCAGCCAAAGCGCCCCAGCACGGCGGCATAGATCTCTTCTTGCTGCAACAGCTGCGGCAGCTGCGAGCCGCGTTCGTAGAAGGTCGTGACGTCGCCCTTCATTTTGCCGACAAAATCGATACCGGCGGCGAGGTCCGGGGTCTTGCCGCCCACGGCCTTGTCGATCATGAACAGGGCCAGTGGGGCCTGCGAGGTGGTGATGTTCGGCAGAGCAACGCGGCCCTTCAGCTCGGGTTTCGCCAGATCGGCCCAGCTGTCGATCTTCACCTTGTCGCTGCGATAGGCGATGGAGGTAGAATAATAAGTATAGCCGATCGCCTTATTGCCACCGACCGGATCACGGGCGAACTCATAGAGCTTCGAGTAATTCGTCAGCTTCTTGGCATCGATCGTCTCGGTCAGGCCCTTGTTGGCGGCATCGAGCGCATCGAAATCGGTGAAGGCGATGACATCGACTTCCGGGTTCGCCTTGCGAGCATCGAGCTTGGAGACACGCTCGCCGCTATTGCCCACCTCGATCACCAGCTTGCAGCCGCACTGCGCCTCGAACGGGGCATAGAGATGCTTCTTGAAGCCATCCTGCGCGATGCCATAGGTCGAAATCGTCAGGGTCTGCGCCAAGGCGCCGGTGGTGGTCAGAAGCAGAGCCGCAGCTCCGGTAAGGGCGAGACGCATCAGACGGCTCCTTGCAGAGGGGAGGAGGAAACTTTGGCGGGGGCGGCTGTCGAGGATCGCATGACCATTTCGACCGGGACCAGCTGGCCGCGATCGATCTCGCCAGTGACAAAGCCGATGGCGATTTCGGCGATCTCGTTGAAATTCTGCCGCACGGTGGTTAACGGCGGATGGGAGATCTGACCCCAGATCAGATCATCGAAGCCGGTGACCGACACGTCCTCGGGCACCTTGATGCCGCGTTGGGCCAGCGCGCTGAGGACGCCCAGCGCCAGGGTGTCGTAAGCGCAGGCAATCGCGGTGGCCGACCCGGGCTGGAACTTATGCCCCTGCTCAAGACCTGCCTGCAGCGAGGCGAGCGAATGGACGGTGGTGAGTTTGACGTCGGAACCCAGGCCCTCGCGCAAGCCCGCAACCCGTTCACCGGCGACGGTGGAGGTTTCGTTACCGGCTAGGATCAGGACGTTGCGATGGCCTTGCTCGCGCAGATGCTGGCCGATCAGGATGCCGCCGCCGCGATGGTCGCTCGCCACCGTATTGCCGGCGGTGGCGAGGCTGTCGAGCAGGGCCAGCGGCACCGGAATATGTTCGATCTGGGTCCCACGCCGGGGGATGACGATCAGTGCATCGGCGCCGCGCGCCAGCAGGGTGCTGATTTCCCGGGCCTGCTGGCCGGCGTCGTCGAGGCTATCGGCCAGCAGCACGGCATAACCGCGCCGCTTGGCCGCCCGCTCGATCGCCTGGGCAAACGTCGGGAACAGCGGGTTGGAGAGATCGGGAACGATCAGACCGATGGTGCCGGTCTTGCCGGTGCGCAGCGCCCGGCCCGCGTGGCTCGGCACATAGCCCGCGCGTTCTGCCGTGCGGCGGATGGTTTCGGCCAGCTCCGGCGACACGCGTCCCTTGCCGCTGAGGGCATTGGAAACGGTGGCGACGGAAACCCCCAATCGCCGGGCGAGGTCAGACATGGTAATAGGTGTACGCATCAGCTTGCACAACCAGGAATGATTGATCGTTTAAGCGCAGGCTATGTGGTCCATAGGTTGCGCCGCAAGATAAATCTATTGACCGATTGGTCAGACTGTACAAAAAAATTGTAAACCCAAGATATCAGGGCGTTTTAATGGGCTGTTGCCTTGTACAATTGCCATTTAAACTGGCAAAGCCCCGTTGTGGCGGCTTGAATCGCCGGGCCGATTATTGGCAGGGATGCAGAAAGCGAAACCTCGGTGCCAGTTGGCGAGTCAATTGGCGGATCGTTTCAGCCTGTTGATCAGATGCAAGGCGGCCGCCCCTAGCGCGATGACCAGCGCCGAAACCGGAAACAGCCCCAAAAAGAAAGTTGCGAAATAAGCGCCGAACATCTGAGCGGAATAGAGGTAGTCCACCGCGCCCGTCAGAGTGTCGTACATCTCGTCTTGGGCATTCTGCTGGAACATGATGTAGATGATGGTCGCCGCCATCAGGGCAGAGAGGGCGGTTGCGATGATTGTTGACCATTTGAACAGGGCCATGGGCGCGTTCAAGGAAACAGGTCGACGGCCGTACTGGTGCGTTTGGCGGTCTTGGAGCGGCCCAGCATAATCTTCGCCGCCAACCCTAAAAGGATGAGGCCGGCTACGATCCCGAAGGCGACGAGGCTTTGGATGTTCGGGTCAGTCATTTCCATTCCTCCTGCATCGAGTGGAAAATTGACCAGCAGTATTGCAACTATTGCGATTAAATACATCGCTTAAAGCGAGATTAAAATTGAATTTTGCACAACCATTAGGATTGGTTTGCAGGTTTTGGCAGACCAGACCCGAACAATTGGGTCTGGAATCTGGAGAAAGCCGATGATCGGTAGCTGTCTTTGCGGCGCGTGCCGCTGGACCTTCAAAGGCGTGCCCGGTCACGCGACCTTATGCAATTGCACGCTCTGCCGGCGCTATGGGGTGCTCTGGGCCTATGGCTATGAGGGCGAAGACGTTGAACTCGTGGGCCCGAGCGCGGGCTATATCCGGAAGGAGGAAGCGGATCCCTCGATCGAGATCCGCTTCTGCCCGACCTGCGGTTGCCTGCTCGGCTGGCGCGGCTTGAAAGTAAGTCCGGAGGGGCGTCGGAGGTTGGCGGTCAACCTCCGTCTCACGGACCCGAAGGATGTGGCGGAGATTCCTATCGAGCGGCTGGATGGGTTCGGTAGCTTCACCCATCTGCCGACCGATGGCCGCTGCGTGCAGGACTATTGGTTCTAACGGGGAGACGCCCGGCGGACGCCTCCCCTCTGGCCTAAACCAGTTCTTTCAAGGATGCCGGATCGAAGCTCTTGAGCTCGCCAAAGGCCCCGCTCTTCACCTTGGCGACCCATTGCGGATCGCCGAGGATCGCGCGGCCGACGGCGATCAGGTCGAACTCTTCGCGCTCCATGCGCTTCACCAGCCCATCAAGGCCGACCGGGGTCGATTTCTCGCCGCCGAAGGAGGCGAGGAACTCGCCCGAGAGGCCAACCGAGCCGACCGAGATGGTGGTGGCGCCGGTGACCTTCTTAGCCCAGCCGGCAAAATTCAGACCCTCGGCGCCATCAACCTCGGGGAATTCCGGTTCCCAGAAGCGGCGCTGCGAGGCGTGGAAGATATCGACCCCGGCTTCTTTCAGCGGGAGCAACCAATCGGCCAGCTCATCGGGCGTCTTGGCGAGCTTTGCCGCATAATCCTGCTGCTTCCATTGGCTGATGCGCAGAATGAGTGGCAGGTCCGGGCCGATGGCGGCGCGGGTCGCCTTCACGACTTCGGCGGCAAAGCGGGCGCGTTCCTTAATGGTGGCGCCGCCCCAGCGGTCGGTGCGCTGGTTGCTGCCGGACCAGAAGAATTGATCGATCAGATAGCCGTGAGCGCCATGCAGCTCGACGACGTCAAAGCCGAGGCGCTTGGCGTCCCCCGCCGCGCTGGCATAGGCGGCGATCGCATCGGCGATATCTTCATCGCTCATCGCAACGCCATTGGGATCGTTCGGCCCGTTGAATCCCGAGGGGCCTTCGACCGGCGCTTCCGGCTTCCAGCCCGACATGCCGCGCGTCGCGCCGGTGTGCCAGATCTGCGGCCCCATCTTGCCGCCGGCGGCATGCACGCCCTCGATCACCTTGGCCCAGCCGGCCAGCGCGTCGCTGTGGAAGAAGGGAATGCCCGGCTCATTGCGCGAGGCCGGCCGGTCGATCACCGTGCCTTCGGACAGGATCAAGCCCACATCCCCTTCGGCGCGGCGGCGGTAATAGGCCGCAACATTCTCGCCCGGCACGCCGTTCGGCGAGAAGTTCCGGGTCATCGGCGCCATAACGATGCGGTTTTTGAGGGAGAGGGATTTCAGCTGGAAGGGCTGGAAGAGGGTGTCGACGCTCATGTCTTGGAAGCTCCGTTGATTGTGGAGCTATTAGGTATAATTGCTATACTAGGGGTCAAGAACGCACTAACAATCAACTAGGTATAGCCGGGGAAACCTGATGGATAAATGTGATTATCTGACCTTCTCGGCTAATTGCCCCAGCCGCGTGCTGTTCGAGCAGATCTCCGACAAATGGTCGATGATGGTTTTGACCGTGCTCGATCAAGGGCCGGTGCGCTTCAACGGCATCAAACGCCGGATCGAAGGCATCACTCAGAAGGCCCTGACCGATTGTCTGCGCCGGCTGGAGCGCAATGGCCTGATCGAGCGGCGCGTCATCCCAACTTCGCCGGTCGGCGTCGAATATGAGATCACACCGCTCGGTCGCACGCTGCAACCGCCCTTCAAGGCGCTCTATGCCTGGACGGTTGCCCATATGCCGGTGGTCGAGGAAGCCCGCTCGCGTTTTGATGGGCGCAAGACGGCTGCCTAGGCCGGCAGAAGCGCTTTGCGGGTGTCGATCGCGTCTTGCCGGGCCAGCGACGGCACGACGCCACGACCCTCGCAAGCCAGGGCCCCGGCCGCAACGCCATTCTTCATCGCCTCGGCCAGCGGTTTGCCGGCAACCAAGGCGGCCGAGAGCGCACCGATGAAGGCATCGCCGGCGCCCGTGGTGTCGACCACCTTAGCCGGCGCCGCGCTCTGACGGATTACCGTGCCGCTGGCATCGATCGCAATGGCGCCTTCGGCCCCGGCGGTCAGGATCGCGGCCTTACCGACCTTGGCCTTCAAGGCGCGGCCCAGGTCTTCCAGCGCGGTTGCTTCCGGCAGGCCGGTCAGTTGGCTCGCCTCGATCCGGTTGGAGACGACATAGTCGGTCAGCTGCCACAAGCTATCCGGCAGGCTGTCGGGCGCAGGCGCCGTATTGATCAGGGTCGGCACGCCGGCGGCGCGGGCGATGGCAAAGGCGCGCTCCACCGTCGGCAGCGGGGTTTCGAGCTGGGCGATCACCAGATCGGCGCCAGTGATGGCGGCCTTGGCCACGTCCGCATGGCTGGGCGCAAGCGCACTATTGGCGCCGGCCGCGATGATGATGCGGTTTTCGCCGGTCGGATCGACCAGGATGATCGCGGTACCGGTCGCGGCGCCTTCAATCCGGGCGACATGGCGGGTGTCGATGCCCTCACCCTGCCAGACGCCGAGCGCGCCATCGCCGCCGCCATCTTGACCGACCGCCGCAATGACCGAGACCTTGGCGCCGCAGCGCGCGGCCTGGACCGACTGATTGCTGCCCTTGCCACCGGCGCTCAAGACCAGCCCATCGGCGAACATGGTTTCGCCGGCAAGCGGAGAGCGCGGGATCGCCAGATTGACGTCCTGCATGAAACTGGCGATGACGGTCAGGCGGCCGGACATAGTTGCTCCATCGGTAAATCCCGAGCGGCCATTAGGCCGCGACGACGCATTTGCCAAACGCAAACGCATTCCATTCGGCCCGCACCGTAGCATCGCTTTCGTAAGCTGCAAGCTCCTGGCGACGATCCAGCTCGTCCGGAGCGATTTGCTGCAAGGCCCAAACGGCGGCACCGCGCACTAACGGATCGGCATCGGTTAGAAGCTGCGAGACGATGGTTATGGCAGGGCGGCCTCCGCCGTTACCGAGCGCGATCAGCACATTGCGCACAAACCGACCGCGCCCGATCCGCTTGATGGGGGAGCCAGCGAAGAGCGCGCGGAAATCGCCATCCGACAATTCGGCAAGCTCGATCAGGCGCGGCGCGGTCAGTTCGATGCGCGGCAGGAAATCGGGCTCGCGGGTGGGGCTGGCGAATTTGTTCCAGGGACAGACGGCCAGGCAATCATCGCAGCCATAGATCCGATTGCCGATGGCGGCGCGGAACTGATGCGGGATCGGTCCCTTATTCTCGATGGTGAGATAGGAGATGCATTTGCGCCCATCCAGTTTATAGGGCCCGTCGAAGGCGTCGGTCGGGCAGGCGGTGAGGCATTTGGAGCAGCGCCCGCAATGATCGACTTCCTGCGCATCCGGGCTGAGGTCGAGGGAGGTGAAAAGCTCGCCTAAGAACAGCCAGGACCCGAAGTCGCGGCTGACGAGATTGGTGTGTTTGCCCTGCCAGCCCAGGCCCGCTTGCATGGCGAGCGGCTTTTCCATCACCGGCGCGGTATCGACGAACATGCGGGCATCACCCTCGAAGGTGCGGCCGATCCATTCGCCGAACTGGCGCAGGCGCTTCTTCAGGGTGTCGTGATAGTCCTTGTTGCGGGCATAGACCGAGATCACCCCGCGCTCGGGCTGGTCGGAAAGGCCAAGCGGATCATGGCCGGGGCCGTAATTCACCCCGACGACGACGATGCTGCGGGCATCGGGCCAGAGTATTTCGGGATTGCCGCGCCGATCCTGATGCCCTGCGAGCCAGCCCATATCACCATATTTTCCGGCTTCCAGAAACTCGGCCAGCCGCTCGCGCGCGACATCGGGCAGGGAAACCGGCGCAAAGCCAATCGCATCAAAGCCGAGGCGCAGGGCCTCGGCTCTAATTTGGGCTTTGATGTCGGACGGCAAGGTCATCGGCGCACCATACGCCGATGACCTGTTCAGCTCAAAGATCGAGCTTGGCGATATAGTCGTCCAGAGCCGCTTTGGCAGTGATTTGCGCCTTCTGGGCGGTCTGTTTGGCGGTCGTATTCTTGCCGATCAGATCTTCGCTGTCCGACATCTGCTTCAGGTACCGTTTGGCCAGATCGCTGTTGGCCGGCACGGCGCCCAGGTTCTCGCGCAGACGGGCCTGATCCTCGCCGGCCGCCTCGATGGCGGCCTGGGCCTGGGCGATGTCGCTATTGGTCTGGGTCAGGGCACGACGCAGGTCAGCAAGCTTGGTCAAGGCCGTGCGGGTCTTCTCCGGCAGTTTGCCGCCATCCGCGGTTGCCAGCAGCGCGGAGAAATCATAATCGCTGGCGATAACGCGCTGCGAGAAGACGCGGCTGATGGTCACCGGCTGGGTCACCGTTTCGCCGGCTTTCAGGGTGACGGGAATACGCCAAGCGGTCGGGGTTTCGCTGGTGCCCTGGGGCGGATTGTCGATCTTGCCCATCGCCTTCGGCATTTCGACCTGCAGGGGGCGGTTCTCACCGGCGGGCGATTTTACCTTCAAAGTCAGGCGGGTTTCGGCCCGGCGTTCTAGGGTCAGGAGACCTTGCACAGCCTTCACATTGGTCAAGGTGGTGGTGTCTTCGCGGTCTGACTGGACTTGTAGACGACCGTCCTGGGCATAGGCGATAAAGCGGGTATCGCCCTTCGGCAGCAGGGCCAAGCGCCCGTCACCGACGTAAGCGCCGCCGCGATAAAGGGTAAGGGCGCCCGGCGGCAGGCTGGTGTCGCTGCTGTTGGTCACATCGACGGCAGCGGTGGCGCTCTTCTCGCCCGGCCGATAGACCAGGGTGCTCTTGGCCGGCAAGGTGCGATCGGTGATCGGCACCATCAGACTCTGGCCGGCCGGGACGCTGACAGCGGTCGGCAGGGTCAGGTCAATCTGAGTTTCCCCTTCGGAAGCAGCGGCAATCTCGACGGTGCCGAAGCTGTTCTGGACGGCGGCCATGTCGGCTGCCGGACCACCGGTGATCGGGCTGATGCTTCCTGCGACCGCCCGTCCCATGCTCGGGGCGGGAGCCGGCAGAATGCGGGGCTGTTCGGCCTTTGCCATCATCTCCACCTGTACCGCGCCCTCATCGACCGGCGGCAGGATGCGGTTCGGCAGGTCGATCGCGACCACCGGACGGTCGGCGAGGTAGGAGCGATAGAGTTCCTGGCGGAAGGCCACAGGATTGCCGGCCGACAGGGTCAGCTTGACGTCTTTCCAGTCTTGGCCGCTCTTGTTCTCCAAGATCGCCCAGCCTTGCAGGCGCCCTTCGGTGCCATTGGCGGCGAGATCCAGGCGATAGCTGCTCTTCCAGAGCGGGGCGGCGGCGACATAGCCGAATTTCACCTGCCGCTTGCCCTTGCCGGCGACCGAGATCGAGAGTTCGCGGCTGCCCTTTTCCTTGGCGAGCGCGATGAGACGCATGGCTTCATTGATGCGGGCAGCCAGGGCGGGATCGGCCGGCTGGACAGAGAGGCCTTCGGTCAGCGGAATTTCCAAGAGGCCATCGCCGGTCATCAAGGCGAGGGTGCGGCGGGAAACGGCGGGCTTGCCCTCGGGCTGCGGCTCGAAGCGGTCCTGCAGCGAGACCACCCGGCCACGTGCGGTGCGGTTGCCGCTAATCATCACTTCCTGGCCGTTCAGGGCCATCAGCAGCGCATCGATGCTGCCCAGCGCTTCCGGGGGCACCGGCAGATCGGCGATGGCGGAGAGGTCCGGTTCGCGGCCCGGTAAGGTGACACTCAGCACCTGACCGGTCGGGTCGGAGACGATCAGGCTTTTCAGAATATCGTCGACCTGCTCGAATGGGACCGAGAGGCGGATGGTGCCATCGTCTTCCACCTCTGCCGTATGCTCGAAATAGCCAAGGCCGGCGGTCGAGAGCGTGACCTTTTCCAGGACCGGAGCCTGGGCTGCCGCAAAGGCCGTGGAGGCGATGGCGGTCGAGGTGAGAAGCAGGGGGAGCAAAAGCAGACGGCGCATCAAAAGCCTCCAGGCAGTAGGTCGTTCTGGTGCAGACCCTCTAGCCCAAACGCGGCCAATTTGCGACGGCGATGCGACGCTCGCATTAATTTAAAGACAGGTTGGGCTTGGCTGTTTGCGGTTGCGCCGGAATTAGTCGTTCTGACCGCTGTCGGCCGCCGCGCGCTTGGCTGTCTGTTCCTGCGCTTCGGCCAGCAGCCAATCCTTGAAGACGGCAAGGCGCGGGGATGTGGAGAGGTGCTCCGGGCAGACGAACCAATAGGCGCCCTCAATCGGAATCGTCAGATCGAAGGGGCGCACCAACCGGCCGGCGGCCACTTCGTCGGCGACCAGCGACGGATCAAGACAGGCAACGCCCAACCCCTGCAAGGCCGCCTGGATCACGAAGGCGCGGGTTTCGAACACAGGGCCCTTGTTGGCATCGATGCCATCGAGCCCGGCAGCGGTCAGCCACAGACGCCAATCCTCGCGCCGCAACTGCGCATGCAGCAGGCGGGCATTGGCGAGGTCTTCGGGCTGCTTCAGTTCTTCCAGCAGGCTTGGCGCACAGACCGGCTGCAGCACTTCATCGAACATCCGGTCGCTGGCCAGACCCGGCCAGCCGCCCCGGCCAAAGCGGATCGCACAATCGATGCCTTCGCGCTCAAGATCGATCCAATTGACCGAGGTGGAGATCCGGACCTCGATATTGGGATGCTTTTCCTGGAAGCGGCCGAGGCGCGGGATGAACCAGCGCATAGCGAAGGTTGAGAGCATTGAGACGGTGAGGACACCTTCCTCGCGTCGCGTGTCGAGCTTGGAGAGCGAGGCGCCGATCTTATCGAAGCCCTCGCGCAGGTCCGGTAGGATCAATTGCCCTTCTGCCGACAGCACCAAACCCTTGCGGGTGCGGTGGAACAGCGAGACGCCAAGATGCTCTTCCAAAAGGCGAATCTGGTGACTGACGGCGGACAGCGTGACGCAGAGTTCATCGGCTGCTGCCGTGAAGGAAAGGTGACGTCCTGCGGCTTCGAAAGCCTTCAGGGCGTTGAGCGGAGCTAAACGACGGGGTGAGGACATGAGTTTTCTTACAGCGGCGCTCGCAGAATATCACCTTGCACGTTGAACGGTCCGGCCGTTCAATCCCTGCCACGCTAGACCAGCCGCCTGCGAAGTGCAAATAAGGCTGGCCGACTAAGGAAGGGATATTGTTGGAAATGGCACCGAAACGCACGCTGTTCGACAAAATTTGGGACAGCCATGTCATCGATGTGGCCGAAGATGGGACGACCACCTTCTACATCGATCGCCACCTCGTGCATGAAGTGACCAGTCCGCAGGCGTTCGAAGGGCTCCGGACCGCTGGCCGCCAGGTGCGCCGCAAGGACCTGACGTTTGCCGTCGCCGATCATAACGTGCCGACCACCGACCGCTCCCAGGGGATCGCGGACGAGGAAAGCCGTATCCAGATCGAGACGCTGGAAAAGAACACCGCCGATTTTGGCGTGACCTATTACGCGATGGACGATATTCGCCAGGGCATCGTGCATATCGTTGGACCGGAACAGGGCCTGACCCTGCCGGGCATGACGATCGTCTGCGGTGACAGCCATACCTCGACCCATGGCGCGTTCGGCGCGCTGGCATTTGGTATCGGCACCTCGGAAGTCGAACATGTGCTGGCGACCCAGACCCTGGTGCAGAAGCGCGCGAAGAATATGCGCATCACGGTCGAAGGCGATCTGCCGCCGGGCGTGACCGCCAAGGATCTGGTGCTGGCCATCATCGGCAAGATCGGCACCGCCGGTGGCACCGGCCATGTGGTGGAATTCGCCGGCAAGGCCATCCGGGATCTCTCCATGGAAGGCCGCATGACGGTCTGCAATATGACGATCGAAGGCGGCGCCCGAGCCGGCCTGATCGCCCCGGACGAGAAGACCTTCGAATATCTGAAAGGTCGCCCGAATGCCCCGAAGGGCGCGCAATATGAAGCGGCGGTCGCTTATTGGAAGACCCTGCCGTCGGACGAAGGCGCCTTCTACGATACTGAAATCACCCTGAATGCCGCCGAACTGGTGCCGTTTGTCACCTGGGGCACCAGCCCGGAAGACGCCCTGCCGATCACCGCGAGCGTGCCGAACCCGGCCGATATCGCGGATGTGGGCAAGCGCGCCGCCGTCGAACGCTCGCTGGCCTATATGGGCCTCGAACCCGGTCAACCGCTCGACGAGGTCAAGATCGACCGCGTCTTCATCGGCTCCTGCACCAATGGCCGGATCGAAGATCTGCGTGCCGCCGCCGGTATCGCCAAGGGCCGCAAGGTCGCAGCCCACGTTGGCGCGATGGTCGTGCCGGGCTCGGGCCTCGTCAAGGAACAGGCGGAAGCCGAAGGCCTCGACAAGATTTTCCTCGAAGCCGGTTTCGAATGGCGCGAGCCGGGTTGCTCCATGTGCCTGGCGATGAATGCCGATCGGCTGGAGCCGGGCGAACGTTGCGCCTCGACCTCCAACCGTAATTTCGAAGGCCGTCAGGGCCGGGGTGGTCGCACACATCTGGTGAGCCCGGAAATGGCCGCCGCTGCGGCGATCGCGGGTCACCTGACCGACGTACGGCAGATCGGGCTTTGAGCGACCCTGCTGTAATTGACGCGCCGCTCTGGCGGCGCATCGGAGCGGGTCTGGTGGATACGCTGGCGATCTCGATCGTCCTGCTCGTCCTCTCGACGGTTTTTGGCATCGTCCTGGCTACGGCCTTTGGCGATGCCGATCCGACGCAAAGCGTGGCCGCGGCTTGGGTTCCGCGGGTGCTGCTGGTAGCGGTGCCCTGGCTCTATTTCGCCCGCTTCGAGCGCGGCGGGAAGGCCTATACCTTTGGCAAATCGACCTTCCATATCCAGGTCGGTGGCCGCGATGGCGAGGCGCTGGGCTTCAAGCGCGCCCTGCTGCGCCAGCCCTTGAAGCTCGTGCTGTTCTGGACATTGCCGCTGGTCGCCTTTGGGCGGCCGGCTTTGTACGACCAAATTCTCGGTGCGCGGGTCTACCGCAGCGCCTGATCGGAGGGGTTTTATGGACAAGTTTACCGAACTGACGGGCGTTGCCGCCCCGATGCCGCTGATCAACATCGATACCGACATGTTGATCCCGAAGCTCTTCTTGAAGACCATCAAGCGCACCGGCCTTGGCAAGCACCTTTTTGACGAGATGCGCTACAAGGAAGACGGCAGCGAGATCCCCGATTTCGTGCTGAACCAGCCGGCCTATCGCAAATCCGAGATCATCGTCGCCGGCGAGAATTTCGGCTGCGGGTCGAGCCGCGAGCATGCCCCCTGGGCGCTCTTGGACTTCGGCATCCGCTGCGTGATCGCGCCAAGCTTCGCCGACATCTTCTTCAATAACTGCTTCAAAAACGGCATCCTGCCGATCCGCCTGCCGCAGGAGATCGTTGACCAGCTGATGGATGATGCCCGCAACGGCGCGAATGCCAAGCTGACCATCGATCTTGAAAAGCAGCTGATCACCCGCCCCGATGGCTCGACGATTTCCTTCGAGGTCGATGCCTTCCGCAAACATTGCCTGCTGAACGGCCTCGATGATATCGGCCTCACCCTGCAGAAGGCGCCGTCGATCGACTCTTACGAGGAAAAGCAAAAGATCAGCCAGCCTTGGCTGGCCGGCTAATCCCCCTATCTCTTTTTCGGTACCACGCGTTTTAGCTTTTTAAGGATAGAGACATGACGGCGAACAAGACCCTGCTGATGCTGCCGGGCGATGGCATTGGACCGGAAGTGTCGCGGCAGGTGCGCCGCATCATCGACTGGATGGCCAAGCGCCGTCAGGTGACGTTCGAAGTGAACGAAGGTCTTGTCGGTGGCGCCGCCTATGACGCCCATGGCACCCCGCTGACCGACGAGACGATGGCCGATGCGCTTTCCGCCGACGCCGTGCTGTTCGGCGCGGTCGGCGGCCCGAAGTGGGACGATCTGCCGTTCGCCGTGAAACCGGAACGCGGCTTGCTGCGCCTTCGCAAGGACATGCAGCTGTTCGCGAACCTTCGCCCGGCCCTGGTGTTCGAAGCGCTGGCCGAAGCCTCCAGCCTGAAGCCAGAACTGGTGCGCGGCCTCGATATCCTGATCGTGCGCGAGCTGACGGGCGGCGTCTATTTTGGCGAACCGCGCGGCATCGAGACCCTGCCGAACGGCGAGCGTCGCGGCTTCAATACCCAGTCCTACACCACCTCGGAAATCGTCCGGGTCGCGGCAGTGGCGTTTGAACTGGCCAAGAAGCGCAGCAACAAGCTGCACTCGGTCGAAAAAGCCAACGTGATGGAATCCGGCGTGCTGTGGCGCGAGGAAGTCCAGAAGCTGCATGACGCGAAGTACAAGGATGTCGAGTTGCAGCACATGTATGCCGATAACTGCGCGATGCAGCTGGTGCGGACGCCCAAGCAGTTCGACGTGATCGTCACCGACAATCTCTTCGGCGACATCCTCTCGGATTGCGCGGCGATGCTGACCGGGTCGCTCGGCATGCTGCCGTCCGCTTCGCTGGGTGCACCGGACAGCTCGGGCCGCCGTAAGGCGCTCTACGAGCCGGTCCATGGCTCGGCCCCGGACATCGTCGGCCGTGACCTCGCCAACCCGCTCGCCATGATCCTCAGCTTCGCGATGATGCTGCGCTATTCGTTCGATATGGACGAAGACGCCGATCTCGTCGAACAGGCCGTGAAGAACGTCCTGGCCGGCGGTATCCGCACCGCAGACATCATGGCCCCGGGCGCAGCCAAGGTCTCGACCACCACGATGGGCGACGCCATCGTGCGCGAACTCGACAAGCTCTCGGCCTAAGTCGGCAGCGAGAAATGAAAAAGGCGGCCGATTGGCCGCCTTTTTTATGCAGAGGGATAGGGCCGATGTCCGAGACGCATTCCTACAGGGTTGGCGAACCCCGCCGCTTGACCGACGAGGAAGCCCAACTGATGACCCGTTTGCTGGAGGCCAGCTCGGAATGGTCGCATCTCTTGCCGGCCCTCGCGGATGCCTGGGTTCAGGATATGAACGATGGCGGCATGGGCAGTCTCAGATTCGCCGGTGCAGCAGGGCGACATTTCGGTCAGACCGCCGTTGAGGCCAGCTATCGCGACGCAGATGGCACCCCTGTTGAGGTCGCGATCTTTTTGGATCAGCACGACAGCTTGTACGAACTCGACGTTTGGAAGGTGGATTCCTCCCGCCTGATCCGGCCCTTAACCCCCGGCCATCTCGGTTAAGGCCGCGACCAGTTTGTCGAGCTCGGCTTCGCGGGTTGGCATGCCGACGGTGACCCGGACGACGGGGCCGCTTGCTAGTCCGTCACGGGCGACGGTCTGGATCTTGAAGCGATCGCGCAAGGTGGCGACCACGGCCGAGGCATCGTGGCCCTTGAGGCGCAGGCTGGTCAGCGCGCTATAGGCGCCTTTCTCGTCCGGGGTGACGATCTCTACCCCCGGGATTTTCCGGGCGCGCGACACCCAATAATCGCGCAGGTAGGTCAGGCGCGCTTGTTTGGCCGGGGCGCCGATCTTTTCATGCAGATCGATCGCGGTCGGGGTTGCCACCAGGGTCGCGAAATCGATGAAGCCATAATGGCTGCGCGAGCGGATGTCGCTTTCCGGATGATCGCCATCGGCCATGTCGCGGTCGATATCGGCAAGGCGGTTCTTGCGGATATAGAGGAAGCCGATGCCGAGGGGCGCGCCCCACCATTTATGCAGGTTGAAAGCCGCGAAATCGGCGCCGAGATCGTCGATCTGATAGGCGATCTGCCCCAATGAGTGGGCCGCATCCAGGATGACATCCACCCCGCGCGCCTTGGCGGCTTTGATGATGTCGGCGACCGGCAAAACCCGGCCGCTGCGATGGCAGACATGGGTCAGCAGCATCATGCGGATCTTGGGATTGGCCGCCAGCGCTGCCTCATAGAAGGCGACGATCTCCGCCTGGCTCGCCTGCTCCGGGATCGCGACCTTCACGACCTCGACACCCCGGCGATCTGTCAGCCAATTCATCGCATATTGCGCGGCGTGATAATCATGGTCCGAATGCAGGACCGCATCGCCGGGCTGCAGCTTATTGTAGCCCGCGATAAGCAGACGGTCGCTGTCCGCTGCGCCGCGCGTCAGAGCGATTTCTTCGATGCTGCAACCGATGCCGGCCGCGATCCGCCGACGCACTTCCTCGGTATCGGCCGGCATACGGCCGCGCGCATAGATGGCGTTCTGCGCATTGATGCGTTCGATCTGCTGGAGGTAGGCCTGTTTGACCGGCGCCGCCATCACGCTCCAATAGCCATGTTCCAGATTGGTCATCTCGGGCGAGGCATCATAGAGGCGGGTGATCTCGTCCCAGCGGCTATCGGTCGGCGTCAGTCCGGTCAGGTCCACTTTATCCTCGTTTGGCGAGCAGATTGGCGAGCAGGCGGCAGGCGCCCGGCACCAAAGCCGGCAGTTGCCGGTGCAGGGCGAGCGCACAATGAACCTGCCGCCCCTTGCCGTGATTGGCAACCAGCAAGGCGCCCTCCAGGGGCGGATCGCCCGGATCATTCAGCGACAAGAGGGCGGTCCAGTCAGCCCGATCCCACTGGTTTGCGAAATAAAGTCCACGTTCGCGCACCCAACCCTGCCAATCGGCAGCCGTGATCTTGTTCGGGGCGGTCAGCAGGGGATGGGCCGGATCAAGCATCCGCACCTCGGCCGTGGGATCGCAGACCCGCCAGCGCACTGAGGGCGATCCGATGGTTAGCGGCTTAACCGCCGAGGTGGCCGGGTCCCAATCGTCCGAGGGCCGGTGATAGAGGCTGAGGAAGCTCGCGCCATTGGCGACCGCCTGGAAAATCGCGTCGCGCTGGGCGGCGGCATTCGGCCGGCGTTTCCAGCCCATCGGGCCGAGCAGAATGGCGTCGGCCTCTTCGATGGCATCAAGGCCGAGGACCGCGAAGCCCAATTGATCGAGGCTCACGCCGAACGTACCGACGCCGCTGTCGATCACCGCAACCCGGCGATCCTGGGGCAGGGCGACCTCCATGATGCCGACCGTCAGGCAGGCCGGGGCCTCATGGATAATCTCGCCGACATGGGGATAGGTACCGCGCTGGCGGATCTGCGCGGGCTCGTCAAACACCAGGGCGACCTCGACCCTGGAGGCGGCCACGCCGGCAGGCGGTGCGATCTCCAGCAGCCAGTCTCCCGCCGAGGCGCCGGCGCTCCAGCCCGCCCGCCAATCATCGGGCAGGATGGCATCGGGGCGGGGGCCACTGGTGCGGATCGGGATCTGGAGATCCTTGGGCGCCGATCGATTGAACAGCGCACTGGCTGGCATCGCCTCGACCCAGGCCTTGGGCTGTTTCAGTACAGCCGGCGCTGGTAGCTCCGGGCTGCCCTCTTCGATCAGGCTGCGCAGCTCCATTATATCGCGTCGCAAGTCCGCCAGCCGGAAGACGCGCTCGGGTGGCTGCGGACCGGCGCGTTCCAGCAACGCTTCCGCCTGCGCCAGCGCCTTCAGCATCCTGCCGTCCTGGGGGAAATTGGCGCGCGCCAGATCGATGGCATTGGCGACACCGGCCAGGGCATCGTCACCCCAGTCGGTGAGGTTGGCGAGCGTGCCGTCGGTGATTGCTTGTTCATTGGGGCCGCTGGACAAACGGGTGCGGGCAAGATGCAGCGGCCAGGGATCCGGCGCCGCTTCGCGCCAGACGCCCATCCCCTGACTGGCATGGGCCGCGCGCGAATATTCGCCGAGTTGATTGTAGGTCATGCCGGATACGGGATCGCGGGCGCCGACCTCATGCTCCACGGTCGCGGGCGGCGGTGGTTCCTCGTCATCATAGGCATCGCTGCTGCCGGCCCAGGCAGGCAGATAGAGTTTGCTGATCGACCAAGGGGCGCCAAGGCTCGGGGCAAAATCGGGATCGGCGGCGGCCTCGAAGGCGCGGAAGAGTGTCTCCGTGATCGCACGGTGGTGGCCATGCTGGCCGGCGACATCCAGGAAGCAGGGCATCACCACGTCCGGGCGGAAGATCCGGATCTCCCGCACCAGCCGGCGTAGGGTCTCCTCGGCGCCCCAGCGTTTCAGCGTGTCGGTGCCGGATTTGGAGAAGCCGAAATCATGGATCGGGTCGCCCGGCAAGCCGCTATCGAGGAAGGCGGCACTCATGCCCAGGCGCTCGGCCGCAACTTTCATCTCGGCGCTGCGCAAGACGGCCAACGCAGCATTCTGTTCTGGCCCGATAGAGTTTTGCCCGCCCTGGCCGCGCGTCGCGCAGACGTAATGCACCTTGTGCCCTTGGCCCAGCGTCCAGAGCGCGATCAGCCCGCTCGGTTCGTCATCGGGATGGGCGCCGGCCACGAGGATGCGCAATTGCGATCCAAGTCCGGTGAGGGCGCGGGCGAGGCGGACGTAACGGGGCGAGGCGGCAGCCGCCTCCAAACGGTGGTCGGTCATGGCGTCCTCAGACCTGCGGAGCGGGGGTATCGGCGCCGATCTTGCGCAGGCTTTTGGGATTGGGGGACAGGATCTCGTGCATCGGTAGGGCCGCTGCACCCAGGGCCTGACCGTCGGGGCCGAGATCGGCGGAGGTCAGGCGCGGGAAGCGCCGCGTGTGCCGGTCGGCGACGGTGGCATCGAGCGGGTTGAGCGCGGTCAGCAGCGCCGCTTGGGTTGGCGGCGACAAATGACCGCCGATCAGGATCGATTGTGGATCGAAGAGATTTTCGAGAATCCGCACCGCGCGGCGCAGCTCGCGGGCTGCCTCGGCAATCCAGCGCGCCGTCACCGGGTGTTCGGGGCTGGCATCAAGGTCGGTTGCGAGCCCTTCACCCTGCAAAGCCTGATGCAGCGCCAGGATGGAAACTTTGTCTTCCAGCGGCTTGCCGTCGATGGCCGGCATCAGGCCGATTTCACCGGCATTGCCGCGCGCGCCGCGTAAGGGATGGCCGTCGGTCACGAAGGATCCACCGAGACCAACGCCGAAATGCAGATAGAAGAAATGCTTCATCGGCTTGGCAGCGCCATAGAGATATTCGGCCCGTGCGGCAGCGGCGGCGTCGCGTTCGACCTCTACCGGCAGGCCCAGGGCCTCCTCGAACCGCTCACCGACCGCGATGCCTTCCCAGCCGGGCAGGGTGGCGGGGCCGGTGAAATCGGCGGCATCCACTTCGAACGGGCCCGGCATCGACACCCCGACGCCCCAAAGCGGCATGCGGCCTGCCAGATGTTTCAGTTCCTCAACCAGCCGTGCCGCGGTCGGCAACACTTTGGCCGGGGTCGCTTCATCGAGAGTGGCTGCGCGGCGGGCCTTGATGGTGCCGGTCAGATTGACCAGCACGGCGGTGATCGCATGCTGTTCGATCGCGAGGCCGATGGTGGCGGCGCCATCGGCATTCAGCACCAGATCCATGCCCGGCTGGCCCCGGCGCGGCGTGCGGCGGCCTTCCTCGATCACCAATCCATTGTCGATCAGTTCATTGACGATGTTGGAGATGGTCTGGGCCGACAGGTGCGTGAGGCGCGTCAGCTCGGCCCGTGTGATCGGACCTTGCAGACGCACCGCTTCGATAATCACCCGCCGATTGAAGGCCCGGGCGTAGTCGAGGTTCGTGCCGCCGTGTGCAACCATGAGGGGTATCGACTCCGCTGCTCAAAATCTTTCTTTACAAAACCGTGTCTCTTTCTTCAAATCAAGTGAATTGAATTAATCGGCGGAGGGGAATGCCGCCGGGAATTTAAGGGCACGGGAATAAGGTTCGAGGGCATCGGCGGTCGATCGCCCCGGGCCGTTCATTCAAATGGGGAGTGTCAGATGACGAAGCGGAACAGCTTGTTGGCCGGTCTTGTCGCCGGTGTGGCAGCCACGATCCTGGCAGGATCGGCCGGCGCACAGACGGTGGAAATCACCTATTGGCAGTATTTCCTGAAAGAGAAGGAAGCGATCGTCAACGAGCTGATCGCCGAGTTCGAGAAGCAGAATCCGGGCATCAAGGTCAAACACGAGACCTTCCCCTATGCCAATTACGGCACCAAGGTCGCGGCCTCGGTCCCGGCCGGCGTCGGCCCCGACGTCATCAATCTCTTCTATGGCTGGATCCCGCAGTATCTGAAGGGCGGTTATCTGCAGCCGCTGCCGGAGAAGGATTTCCCGGCCGCCGAGATCGAGAAGGATTATTTCCCGCTAGTGCAGGCCGCCAAGGTCGATGGCAAATATTATGCCCTGCCGACCGCCGTGCGCTCGCTGGCGCTCTTCTACAACAAGGATCTCTTCGCCAAGGCCGGGATCGCCAATCCGCCTGCGACCATCGAAGAGTATCTGGCTTATGCCCAGAAGATGACCGAGAAGGACGGCAGCGGGAATATCACTGTCGCCGGGACCGCCGTGCAGCCCTCGGGTCAGGGTATCCACTACATCCGCGAAGTGCTGTTCCGCCAGTGGGGTGTCACGCCCTATTCGGCCGACAACAAGAAGGTGACCTATAATACCCCGGCCGGTGCCGAGGCGTTCCAATGGTACCTCGACCTCATCCAGAAACACAAAGTCGGCTTCCCCGGCTTCATGACCGATGACGTCACCGCCTTCCGCTCCGGCAAGGCCGCGATGAACATCGATGGTTCCTTCCGCTTGGCGGCGCTGAATGCTCAAGCGGGCCTCAACTACGGCGTTGCCGAACTGCCCTCGCGCAATGGTGTGAAGTCGAACTTCGCCTCCTTCTGGGCCAACGGCATCACCGCCTCGACCAAGGGCGCCAAGCTCGACGCCTCGGTGAAATTCCTGAAGTTCCTCAATTCCGAAGAGACGATGAAGCAGTGGCTGACCAAGGTCGGCGAACTGCCGGCCAAGAAGTCGGTCGCCCTCACGGAAGAGAATACCAAGAACCCGCTCTATGGTCCGTTCATCCGCGGTCTCGATTACGCCCATGCGACCTATTTCATCGATGAAAGCGGCCAGCGTCAGGTGATCATGGATGCGGTCGACGATGCCATCGCCTCCAAGCGCAGTGCCAAGGATGCGGTGAAAAATATGGCCGATGCCGAGCAGGCCCTGCTCGACGAATTCTACGGCAAGTAGGCCTTGAGGTCCGGGAGGGTGGCCCTGCCGCCCTCCCGTGCCGGAGCGCAAGATGCGACTATCCCTCGATCACATGACCATCCGCCAGCGCCAGGCGCTGACCGCCTATATCTTCCTGGCGATCCCGGCGGTCTTCTATTCGGTCATCCGATTCTATCCGGCGCTCGAGAGTTTCTATCTCTCGCTCACCAAATGGAACATCGTCTCGCCCACCAAGCAGTGGGTGGGCCTTGCGAATTATCAGCGGTTGTTCAAAGATCCGGTTTTCTGGAAGGTCCTCGGCAATACGTTTGAATATGTCGCGATCGGCCTGCCGACGACCCTGATTTTGAGCTTCCTCGTCGCCTATTACCTCGACAAGGTGAAGTTCGGCCAGGGCATGCTGCGGGCGATGTATTTCCTGCCCCATATCGCCTCGGCCGTCGCCATGGCCTGGGTCTGGCGCTGGCTTTATCAGCCGCCGCCCATCGGGCTTTTCAACAATATCCTGACGCAGCTTGGTATCGGCGGACAGCCGTTCCTGACCTCGACCGTCCAGGCGATCCCGGCCATCACGGCGCCGGTGGTCTGGGCCGGCATGGGCTTCAATATCGTGATCTTCCTGGCGGGTCTGAAAGCGATCCCGGAAAGCTATTACGAAGCCGCCCGCATTGATGGCGCCAGCAACTTCCAGATCCTGCGGCGCATCACCCTGCCGCTTCTGAAGCCGACAGTGCTGTTCCTCGCGATCATCAATACGATCCAGCTGCTGCGCATCTTCGATCAGGTCTACAACATGACCCAGGACGGGCTCGGCGGGCCGCTGAATTCCACCAAGCCGATCGTGCTGCACATCTATCATTCCGCCTTCCATAAGTTCGACATGGGCTATGCCTCGGCTGCGACCGTGGTGCTGTTCGGCATCCTGATGCTGATCACGCTCATCCAGATGAAGGTGCTGGGGAAAAAATCATGATCGGCCGCACCGCTTCCCGCGCGATGATCTGGGGCGCCCTGTTTGTCGGCGGTGTGCTCTGCATCCTGCCGATCTGGCTGATGCTCTCGACCTCGCTGAAGTTCAGCAACGAGGCCTATGACCTCTCGCTGATCCCGAACAATCCGACGTTCGGCAACTACATCAAGATCATGACCGAGGGGCGTTTCCCACTCTGGCTGTTCAACAGCCTTGTCGTCGCGCTCGGCACCACCGTCAGCGTGCTGTTCTTCGACAGCCTCGTCGGTTACACGCTGGCGAAATTTAAGTTCCGTGGCCAGAAGATCGTCTTTGTCCTGATCCTCTCGACCCTGATGATCCCGACCGAGATGCTGGTCATTCCCTGGTATGTAATGGCCAAGACCTTCGGCTGGCTCGACAGCTATTGGGGCATCATGTTCCCCGGCATGATGACGGGCTTTGGCACCTTCCTGATGAAGCAGTTCTTCGAGACGGTGCCGGACGAATTGCTGGATGCCGCGCGCATCGATGGGCTTTCGGAATTTGCGATCTTCCGCCGCATCGCCCTGCCGCTGGTGAAGCCGGCGCTGGCGGCGCTCGCGATCTTCATTTTCCTTGGCAATTGGGCAGCCTTCCTGTGGCCGCTGATCGTCACCAATTCCAAGGACCTCTATACGCTGCCCATCGGCCTTGCTTTCTTCTCGGGCGAACATCAGGCGGAATGGGAAATGATCATGGCGGGCGCGGCGATTGCCTCGCTGCCGACCCTGATCGCCTTCCTGCTGTTCCAGCGTCACATCATCCAGGGCATCACCCTTTCGGGTTTGAAGAGCTGAATCATGACCATGCAAGACACCTCGCGCTTCCCGGCCGACAGCTACAAGGCCGCCGTCCTCTCGCCGCTGTTTGAAGAAGCGAAGGCGCATTACTACCCCTTCCTGCAGCGCATCAACCGCGCCCATGGCGTGATGCTGGCCGAGCAAGGCATCCTGACCAAACCCGAGGCCGGCAAGATCCTGGGCGCGCTCGACGAGATCGACGCGACGCTGGATCTTAAGTCGCTGACCTATACCGGTCAGTTCGAAGATCTCTTCTTCGTCGTTGAAGACGCCCTATGCGCCAAGGTCGGCAAGGAGCTGGGCGGGCGCTTGCATACCGGCCGTTCGCGCAACGACATGGATGTCACCATGTTCAAGATGGTGCTGAAGCGCCGTCTCGATGATGCCATCGGCCAGCTCTCGATCGTCATCCGCTCGCTGCTCGCCACCTCGGAGCGCGAGAAGGACACGCTGGTCATCGCCTATACCCATGGCCAGCCGGCGCAGCCGACACGCTTTGGGCATTACCTCTCCGCTCTGACCGAAGTGTTGCTGCGCGATCTCAACCGTCTGGTGAATGCGCGCGAAGATGCCGATCTCTGCTCGATGGGCGCGGCCGCCATCACCACCACGGGCTTCCCGCTCAACCGCGAGCGCATGGCCGAACTCTTAGGCTTTGCCGATCTGCAGCTGAATTCCTACGGCTGCATCGCGGCGGCGGATTATCTGATGAGCGCCTATTCGGCTTTGAAAGGCGTGTTTCTCAATCTCGGGCGCTTCATCCAGGACATGAATGTCTGGTCGGGGTTCGAGGTCGGGCATCTCTATGTCCCGAACGCCTTTGTGCAGATCAGCTCGATCATGCCGCAGAAGCGCAATCCGGTGCCGATCGAACATATGCGCTCGATGGCGAGCCATGGCGCCGGCCATTGCGACACCGTGCTGGGCACACTGCACAATACGCCCTTCACCGATATGAACGATGCCGAAGGCCCGACCCAGGCGACCGGCTATGCCGCCTTTGCGGTTGCGTCGCGCCTGCTACCGCTCTTTGCCGATTTCATCGGGGCGGTGAAGATCAATGAGGCGAAGGTCCGCGAGCATATGGACCAATCGTGTCTGGTGATGACCGAAGTCGCCGACAGCCTCGTGCGCCTGGAAGGCCTCTCTTTCCGTCAGGGTCATGAGGTTGCGAGCAAGCTCTCGCGTCTCCTCATCGACAATGGCTTGCCGGTCAGCGGTCTTACGCCTGAAACCCTGTCCGAAGTGTTCGAGGACGTCGCCGGCCGTAAGATCAAGCTGACGATGGGCGAGATCCGCACGCTCTGCACGCCCGAACATTTCATCGAGGTTCGCACCCTGCCGGGTGGTCCCGGCAAGGCCGCGCTGGCCGATGCCTTGCGGATCTATACCGCGCGGTTGGCGGAGCTTTCGAAGAAACATGCCGTCGGCAAGGCCCGCGAAGCAGCGGCAGATGCGCAGCTTGCCAAGGTCGCCGGCGATCTGGTGCGGGGGGCGGTTTAATGGCAGCGGTCGAGCTACGCAATCTGGTCAAGACCTACGGCGGCGTTAAAACCGTCCATGGCATCGACCTCAAGATCCAGGACAAGGAATTCATCGTCCTGGTCGGCCCGTCGGGCTGCGGGAAATCCACCACGCTGCGCATGATCGCGGGGCTGGAAGATGTCTCGGGCGGCGAGGTGTCGATCGGTGGGCGGGTGGTCAATAACGTCCCGCCCAAGGACCGCAATATCGCGATGGTCTTCCAGAACTACGCCCTCTATCCGCATATGAGCGTGCGGCAGAACATGGGCTTTGGTCTGGAAGTCTCGGGCGCCAGCAAATCGGAAGTGAAGGCGCAGGTCGATAAGGCCGCCGCCATCCTGGGCCTTGAAGCCCTGTTGGAGCGTAAGCCGGGCGAGCTGTCGGGCGGTCAGCGTCAGCGTGTCGCCATGGGCCGCGCGATGGTGCGCAGCCCCAAGGTGTTCCTGTTCGATGAACCACTCTCGAACCTCGATGCCAAGCTGCGCAACCAGATGCGATCCGAGATCAAGAAGCTGCATCACACCGTGCAGACGACCATGATCTATGTGACCCATGATCAGATCGAAGCCATGACGCTGGCCGACCGCATCGTGATCATGAAGGACGGGCGGATCGAGCAGATCGGCACACCGATGGAAGTCTATGAGACGCCGGCGAACCTGTTCGTCGCGGGCTTCATCGGTGCACCGGCCATGAACCTTCTGTCCGGGCAAGCGGCCTCCGGCGTGGCGAAGGCCGGCCCGCTCTCGATCCCGTGCCCGCTGTCGGGCGAGATGGTTTTGGGTGTGCGGCCGGATGATTTCACGCTTGATGAAAACGGCTTCCCGGTCACCGTCACCCTGGTCGAACCGCTCGGGTCCGAAGCGATTCTGACCGTCACGGCCGAAGGTCAGGAACTGGTCGTGAAGCTCGGCGCCCGCGATATGGCGGCCCTGCCCAAACCCGGCGACAGCCTCAACCTCGGGGTGCTGCCCGGCAAGATCCATCTGTTTGATGCCAAGAGCGGGCACGCGATCCGAGGGCGATGAATGTTTCATATCGGCGTCGATCTCGGCGGCACCAAGGTAGATATCACCCTCAGCGGCGACACCATCGAACGCCCGCTGTGGCGTGACCGGCAGCCGACGGAGACCGAGAAGGGCCCGCAAGGGCTGATCGATCAGCTGGCGGGGATGATCAAGGGCGCGCTCGTCCGTGCCGATGGCCCGGCGACGGTCGGGCTTGGCCTTCCAGGATCCATCGATCCGCGCAGCGGGTTGGTGCGCAATTGTGTGATGCCCTGGCTCGACGGCACTGCTTTGCCGGCCCTGCTGTCAGCGGCGGTCGGGCAGCCGGTCGCCTTTGTGAATGACGGGCAGGCCTTTGCCTTGAGCGAGGCGCATTTCGGCGCTGGGCGCAATGCGCGGGTCGTGCTGGGCATCACCATCGGGACCGGGGTCGGCGGCGGCTGGGTGATCGACGGGCGCGTACAGGCGGGGCGCCATGGCATCGCCGGCGAAATCGGCCATATCGCGATCGAGATGGGCGGTCGGGAGTGCTATTGCGGGCGCAAAGGCTGCCTCGAACAATATCTCTCCGGCACCGCGCTGGAGCGCCGCTACCATGAGCTCTCCGGCCGCAATGCGCGCCTCGCGGTGATCGCGGAACGGGCGGTGGCAGGCGATCCGGTTGCAACGGCCGTCTTATCCGAAATGGTCGAGGCTTTTGGCGCCGGCATCGGTAGCCTCGTCAATGCCCTCGATCCCGATGTGATCGTGGTTGGTGGCGGGGTATCGGCTCTGCCCACGCTGTTTGACGCCGGCCGCGCGGCACTGGCCAATCAGGCGATGGCGCTGCCCTTTACCACCCCGGTGGTGCGGGCCGAACTCGGCGATGCTTCTGGCGTCTTCGGCGCCGCCCTCATCGGGCAACAGCAGGGCTAAGGCCTCAAGCAGCCCGAAGGGCGGTAGGCCAACGCAAAGCCTAATCCAGCCGCCCGTCGAGGATCTGACCCAGGCGGGCGCGGTAATGGTCCCACGTGAACTGCAGGGCGCGCACGCGGGCGGCGCGTCCCATCGCGGCGCGCTTTTCGGCGTCATTGCGGAAGGCCAGGATCTTGTCGGCCAGCGCCGTGACATCGCGGATCGGCACGATATGGCCTTCGATGCCGTCCCGGACCATCGAGCCTGAATTGAGGGTGGTCAGCACCGGCAGGCCCGAGGCCATGCCTTCGAAGATCGCATTGGCCGATCCCTCGTGCAGCGAGGGATAGACGAAGAGGTCCGCTGTGCGGAACAGGCCCGGCACTTCGGAATGCGGCACATTGGGGATATGGCGGTACCAGCCCTCATAGGGCTTCAAGCCTTTGCCTTCGCCGACCATGCCGCCGACCATCAGCAGTTCGATCGACCGGTCGCCGATCTGCTTCAGGGCCTCCAGGATATATTTCAGGCCCTTGCGCTGGCTGATCTGGCCGACATAGAGCAGGCGGAACTTGCCATCCGGCTGGCGCCCGCCTTCGACCGGCGAGAATCGGTCGACGCGCACGCCAAAGGGAATGATCTCGATCCGGTCGGCCGGGGTACCGACCTCGATCATCGTCTGTTTGACGTATTCCGAGGGTGCCAGCACCAGATCGGCGAGACGTGCTTCCTCGATACATTGATCGATCAGCCATTGGGGCGCACCGGCATGCAGGCTGTCTGCCCAATCGGGATGCAGGGCGGCTTCTTCCGATAAGATTCGGTCACCGACGGCGACATGACCGATCATCTGATTGAGGACGGCGAGGCTGCCAATCTGTTTGGCGGCCTTCAGGGTCGCGATGGTCGAGGTATCATGGCCGATCACGACCTGGGGCCGTTCCTTCAGAACGCGGTTCGCCGCAATGGCATCGAGCCGTCGGTTGCGGAAATTCATCAGAGCCGTCGGCAGGGATGGGCGATGTTTGAACTTCCGGGCCGCCGCGACATAGAGCAGCTCGTAAAGCGCGTGGGTCGAAACCTTCTTGGCGTTGATGTCGCCATGGCTGCGGCGGCGGAATTCACGCTCCAACTGTGCCCGCGCGCCGGTGGGCAGGGAGGCGGCGAACTTCGCCCAGGGACCGTCGGGATCGAAATAGAAGCCGGTCTCGAAAGCGCCATCGAAGCCGAGCGCCTGCACGGCCGCCACCAGCTCATAGATGAAGTGGGCGCCGCCGGGATGGGCGACGAGAACGGAAGTCTTGGAGCGGTCCATGGGGCCTACCGGTTGTGGTGACGGCGGACCCAAGATGCCGCGTCGGCGATGATGCTGTCGAGGTCAGATCGCACCGGGCGCCAATTCAAGGCGGCCTGGGCTGCCGAGGCATCGGCCACCAGGGTCGGCGGATCGCCGGGGCGGCGGGGGCTCGTGATGACCGGAACCTTGCGCTCCAGCACCTTTTCGACGGCATCGATCAGCTCGCGGATCGAAATCCCGCGCCCGGTGCCGAGGTTGAGGCGCTGGGTCTTGGCGCCGGCCTCCAGGGCTTTGAGCGCCTGGACATGGGCCGAGGCGAGATCGGAGACATGGATATAGTCGCGCACGCAGGTGCCGTCGGGTGTCGGATAGTCCGTGCCGAGGACCGAGAGGGCAGGACCGACACCAAGCGCGGCCTTGACCGCCAGTGGCACGATGCGGGTATCGGGATCATGATCCCAGCCGATTTCGCCCTCGGGATCGGCGCCGGCGGCATTGAAATAGCGTAAAGATATCGACCGCAGCCCATGGGCGACATCCATATCGGCCAGCAACCGTTCAACCGCCAACTTGGTATAGCCATAGGGGTTGATCGGGTTCTGCGGGGTCGTTTCGGTGATCGGCAGGACTTCCGGGATGCCATAGGTCGCGCAGGTCGAAGAAAAGACCAACTTGTCGATCCCGGCGTCGCGGGCGGCTTCGATCAGGGTGAAGGCGCCGACGACATTGACCCGCCAGTACAGACCCGGATCGGTCACGCTTTCGCCGACGTAAGCGAGGCCTGCGAAATGCAGGATTGCGGCCGGATGCCATTTCTTCAGGATCCGGTCGAGGCTCGCGCGGTCGGTGATATCCGCATGTTCGAACGGACCCCATTTCACCGCGTCGCGATGGCCGCGCGCGAGATTATCGACCGTGATCGGCAGATAGCCGGCAGCGGCCAAGGCTTTGCAGGTATGGCTGCCAATATAGCCGGCACCGCCGGTGACGAGGATGGGCGTCGCGCTCATTCGAATGTCTTACCCGTCACTTTGGTCAGAGCTGCTTTGAGCCCCTTGATGTCTTCATTGAAGCTCCAGCGGTCGATGATCGCCCGGCTGGCGCGGCCCATGGCGGCAAGGCGCGCAGGATCGCTGAGGCAGGATTGCAGCCGGTCGGCCAAGGCATCGACATCGCCGTAGGGGTAGATCGCGCCATTCTCGCCCGGCTTTACCAGATCGGCGGCGGACCCGATGCGGTCGGAGCAGATGATGGCGCGGCCGGCGTTCATCGCCTCATTGACGACGAGGCCCCAGGTCTCGCGCTCGGACGGCAGCACAAACAGGTCGCAAAGGTCGTAAAGCGCGGCGAGCTGTGCCTGGCTCTGGAACCCCAGCACCGTCGCGCCGGGGATCGCCTGGACCGCAATGCGTTCTTCGATCGCGGCACGCAGGGCGCCGTCGCCGGCGAACAGCAGATAGGGCCGGCGGCTCTTAGGATCGCTCGCGATCTTGGCAAAGGCATCCAGCAGGTCGAGCGGTGCCTTGCGATCGATCAGTTTGGCGGCGAACAGCACGATCGGCCGGCCGGCTTCAAGGCCGAGGGAGGCGCGCAGATCCTCGCGGCGGGCGGCGGCTTCGGCGGCCTTGGCTTGGAAAAACTCGTTATCGACCGCATAGGGCATATCGAAGAGTTTGCGTTCGGGAATGCCGTTCATCCGGTAATAATCGCGGTTGAGGCGGCCGATCGGCATCCAGGCATCGACGAAACGGTTCATCAGCTTGAAGAACAGCTTCTTGGCAAATTTCTTGAGGCCAGAGCGCGGCGAGCTTTGGGCATTCGGCTCGTCGCGCATCAGGACTTCGAGGCCGCGTGCCTTGGCCGAGACCAGCGCCTGCCAATGGCTCGCCCGGTTCCAGCCATGAACCCACAACACGTCGAAATTCACGAGCTTGCTGCCGAGGCGCTTGGAGAAGGGGCGCCAGACGCTCGGCACTTCACCCGGTGCCAGTGGTTTGGTCCAGGCGTCGAGGACTTCATACTTGTAGCCGTCGAGCAGCGGCACATCCCAGGACACCGCCTGGCCCATGTCGGGATCGACGAAGGCACGGGCCGAGAAGTCGGACGCGAAAAACACCGTCAGCTCAATCCCCGGCAGGGCCGCGACTTTGCGCAGCAGGGGGGCCTGATACTGGATCGGATGGGTGACGAGATAGGCGAGACGGATCATGCCTTAAGATACCGACCCAGGATCATGTCGTGAATACGGCGCTCGAACGCTTCATCGCCGAAGGTATCGAGACCCGCAGGAATGACTTTCGGACGGGCCAGCGCATCTTCGATGGCGCGTTTCAGGTCGGCCGGGTCCTTGGGATTGCAGACCAAGCCAAATTCGCCGTCCATCACCGCTTCCGAAGAGGCATCAAGGTTGGACGCGATCGAAGGCACGGCGCAGGCCATCGCTTCGATCAGCACGATCCCGAAGCCTTCGCCCCAGCCAGCGAGCAGGAAGACATCGGCCAGACGATAGGTGTCGACCTTCTCTTCTTCGGCGACATAGCCGGTGAAGATCACCTTATCGCCGATGCCGAGGCTCGCGGCCTTTTCCTGCAGGCGCTGCTTATCGCTGCCGTCACCGCAGATCATATAGACGAGATCGGGGTTGCGGGTCAGAAGGTCGGGCATCGCCTCCATCACCTCATCGAACCCCTTATAACGTTCGCGGGTATCGAGACGCGCCATGCCCATCATCACGCGCTTGCCGGCGAGATTATAGCGGGCGACCAGCTGCTCGTTCTTCGGACCCGGCGTGAATTTCGCGAGATCGACGGTATTGGGGACGACCAGGCCCTTTTCGGGCGCAAGGCCGGTCCAGCCGAGGAACTTCTGCTTGGTAAAGTCAGAGACGGCGAGGAACCAATCGAGCTTGTGGATTTCCTTCATCACGGCATCGCCGCCAAAGGGCTCCCAGGCATCCACGCCATGGAGGATCAGGCCCATCGGGACCTTCTTCCGCAGGCGCAGCGGGGCCATCAGGCGCAGCAGGCGCACATGGCCGCAAATGACGAGATCGTACCATTGCGGATCGGTCAGCACGGCGGCTTCGCCGGCGACATAGGCCCAATTGCCCTTGGCGGTCCAGGACCAGTATTTGAGCTTTTCCGGCAGTGGGCCGACCGGATCGACGACCACGCGCGGCAGGCAGACGACTTCGGTCACGCCAGGGTGCGAGCAGAGGGCTTCCAGAAGGTCGCGATTGAATTTCGCGATGCCACCGCGACCGCCGAAGGCGTCGTGCAAAAATGTCAGAATGCGCATGGGGTGAGGTCTATACGATCTATGATGAAACTGCGTCTAGCATAGACAGGCAGCAGATTGGGGTGAAACTTTGGAGAGGTAGCAGGGTCACGCCAAACTGAATTCACTAAAAATCTCTTGTTTGCGCGGCCTTTCATCAGTGTAAATGCCCTTCAAGGCAGTCTGAATCACAACTTGGAGGCGAATGGCAGTGTCGATACGCGGACGACTCATGGCGGTTATCAGTGCCGTGCTGATCGTCGGTTTTCTTTCGACCAATGTCATCAGCTACAAGATTTCCACCTCGGCGTTGAAGGAGACCATCCTTCGCAACGAACTGCCGCTGACCAGCAGCAATATCTATGCTGAAATCCAGGCGGATTTGCTGGAGCCGCTGTTCGTTTCCTCGCTGATGGCCCATGACACCTTCGTGCGGACTTGGCTGGAAGATGGGGAAAAGCCGCAGGCGGCGATCGTCAGCTACCTCGCCGAAATCCGCAAACGCTACGACGTTTTCACGGCTTTCCTGATCTCGGACGCCACCAAGAATTACTATCATTTCTCCGGTGTGCCGCAGGTTATCGACGAGGAAGATCCGGAAGACGTCTGGTTCTTCCGCATGAAGAATCTCGACAAGCCCTACGAGATCAACCTCGATTACAATCAGGCGCAGGGCAATACGCCGACGGTCTTTATTAATTACCGCCTGACGGATATGGGCGGGAAGTTTCTAGCGCTGACCGGGGTCGGGCTGGAGCTGGAAGCCCTGACGCGCATCCTGGCCCACTACGCAGATGACGAGCGCCGCAACATCTATTTCGTCAATGAAAGCGGCCGAATCACCGTGCGCGCGGGCCGTCATGCCGCGACTGAAGAACGGCTGCAAGATGTCTCGGGCCTCGCGCGCCTTGCGCCCAAGCTGCTCTCCACCAGCAGTGGCTATTATGATTATAAGCGCGACGGCGAAGCCATGCTGGCCACGGCGCGGCTCATCCCGGAACTTGGCTGGTACGTGCTGGTCGAACAGCGCGAGGCCGACGCCATGCGCGATCTGCAGCGCGGCTTCTGGGTCAATAGCCTCATCGGCATCATCATCGTGCTGCTGACCGTCGGGCTGATCTTCTATGCCGTCGCTTTCTATCAGCGGCGCCTGGAAGAAATGGCGAGCACGGACAAGCTGACCGGCCTCTCCAACCGCCAGTCCTTTGATGGCGATCTGGAAGACGCCTTAAAGAAATACCGCCGCAGCGCCGATCGATTCTCGTTGATCCTGATCGATATCGACCATTTCAAGAACGTCAATGACACCTTCGGCCATCTGATGGGCGATGCGGTCCTGCGCCGGATCTCGGATCTGGTGCGCCAATTCATGCGCGATACCGACAATGTCTGCCGCTGGGGTGGAGAGGAGATCATTGTCCTGGCCCATAACTGCCCGCAGGCTGATGCGGCGGCGCGTGCCGAAAGCCTGTTGAAGGCGATCGAGGCGGCGGTTCTAGAGACCGATCAGGGGACGCTGGTGGTGACGGTCAGTGCCGGGGTGACCCAGGGCCGGCCGGACGATACGCCCGATACGGTCCTGCTGCGCGCCGACGGTGCGCTCTATCGGGCGAAAGCCGCAGGCCGTAACCAGGTCTGCGTCGCCGACTGACGCCTTAGGGCATCAGCAGGTCGCGCAACGCCCCTTCCAGGACATTGAGCCGCACGGGCTTGGTCAGCACGGCATCGAGGCCGGCGGCGCGATAGCGCTGCTGATCCTCGATCAGCACATTGGCGGTGACAGCCAGGATTGGGGTGCGGATGCCACGGGCGCGGGCCAGTTGGGTCGCCTCTACCCCATCCATCTCCGGCATCTGGATATCCATCAGGATAACATCGAAGGGACGTTCGACCATCGCCGCCAGCGCCAGCCGGCCATTGTCGGCATAGGACACCTCATGCCCCAGGCGTTCCAGCATGGCGCCGATGACACGCTGGTTGATCGCATTGTCTTCGGCCACCAGCACCGATAGGCCGGGCGTGCCGCGCGGGACCGGAACATAGATCTCGCTCGCAGGGTCGGTGGACAGCGATGCCGGCACCGATTCGGCACTCGATTTCAGGGCCGGCAGCGGCAAGGTGACCCAAAAGCGGCTGCCTTCGCCCCAGGAACTGCTGACACCGATGGTGCCGCCGATTGCCTCGGTCAGGCGCTTGGCGATGGCAAGACCCAGGCCCGATCCACCGTACTGCTGCTGGGTGGCGCTGCCCGCCTGCTCATACTGCTGGAAGAGGCGTGGCAGGACTTCGGGCGCGATCCCGATCCCAGTATCACTGACGGCAAATTCGATGAGATCGCCGTCGAGCGGCCGGGCCGTCAGGGTGACGCGGCCGCGATCAGTGAATTTCACCGCATTGCCGAGGAAGTTGAGAATGATCTGGCGCAGGCGTCCGCTGTCACCGATCACCATGTCGGGCAGATCGTCGGCCGGCCGATAATCGAGGGTGAGGCCCTTGCGATAGGCCTCCGCCTCGATCAGCGCCTGCGCCGAGCGCAAGGTGCGGTCGAGATCGAAGGGCGCGCGGTCGATCGGCAGGCGGCCGGCCTCCAAACGGGAATAATCTAGGATATCGTTCAGGATCCGCAGCAGAGCCTGAGTCGAATCCTCGATGACGTCGGCATAGCGCCGCTGTTCGGCCTCCAGCGGGGTCTGCATCAGCAGCCCGATCATGCCGAGGATGCCGTTCATCGGCGTGCGGATCTCGTGGCTCATATGGGCCAGGAACCGGGACTTGGCGGCATTGGCCTGATCAGCCTGAGTGCGTGCTTCGGTCAGCGCCGCCTCACGCAACTTCAGTTCGGTGATATCGATGCGCAGGCCGACGGTGCCGCCGTCCTTGGTGCGCTGCTCCAGCACCCGCACCCAGCGACCGGTCGCCAATTTTTGTTCGAACGGTTCGCCCGGGAAGCGATGGCGGGCGAGGCGATCGGAGAGGAAGGCTTCCTCGCGCCCTTCGGCATCGGGATATTCGCCGGCCGAAACCCCGTGGCGCAGCAGCGTTTCGAAGGCGACGCCGCGCTCCATGATCGAAGCCGAGCGGGGGTAATAGCGCCGGTAAGTATTGTTGAACAGCACCACTCGATCGTCGGCATCGCAGAACACGAAACCGTCAGACATGCTCTCCAGCGCCATTTCGAGCTGCGAGCGCACGGCTGTTGCGGCCTGGCCGGTTTCCAGCAAGGTCTTGTGCTGATGGCGCAGGGTCCGGGTCTGGCGCCAGAGAATGGCGAGCGCCCCGCCGATCAGCAGCAGGGCCACCGTGGCGCCCGCGCTGTCGCGCAAGGTGTCGGAGCGCCATTCCGCCATAATCAGGCTGCGATCCATCCCGACCCGGATCACCACCGGGAAGGTGCGGGTAACGCGGAAATTGACGATCTGTTCAGGTGTGCTGTCGGTCGCTTCGGCGACATAGCTGCCGCTTTCCTGGCGGGGCAGGAATTGGGTGAAGATCGGCGTATTGGCTTGGGAGGGCACGGTAGCGGCAAGGCCAGTCGCCATCACCAGCGGCACGCCGTCATAGCGGATTAGGTCGACAGTGGCATTATGTAGGCGCAGGATCGATTGATATTGCGTCTGGAAGAACAGCGGATTGAGCACCGCGATCAGAACGCCGGCGAAATGACCATTGGCATCGGTCACCCGGACGCTCAGCGGTAGATATTCGACGCCTTCGACCTCGGTTAGACCAACCGAGCGGCCAAGACGTGGCGCGCCCAGGATCGGCAGGTCCGTATTGGCGCGTTCCTGCTGGGCAAAGACATCGAGCGCCCCGATCCATTGCCCGATATCGGAGCTATCGAGGGTCGAGAGGCGCACGATCCCTTCGGCATCGGCCAGCAGAATGCCGCGCACCTGCGGATTATAGCGCAGGCGGGTGCCGAGGGTGGCGCTATCGACCGTGATGCGGCCGTTCTGGGTGAAAGGCTTCAGGCTTTCCAGGATCAGGGTCGCGGTTTGCAGCCCATGGGCGACCTGCCCATCGATGAGGCCGGTCAGGCTTTCGGCCAGACCTGCGGCATCTTCCAGCTGGCGCTGGCGATTGACAGCGGCTGAGAATGCCGACAGCCCAACCATGACTAGGGCGGCGAGCAGAAGCGCTGCCCCGAACCAGAAGACGAGGTGCCGGGCTTCCCCTAGTCTCGTTCCCGGGGCTTTGCCAGCCTTGTCAGAGAGGGCAGGTTGGCTGTTATGCTCTTTCACGGCGCCTTTGCCAAAACGATGGACTCGATGATGGCCAGTCAGAACCAGCCTTTTCTCCGTCTACTAGGCGCGACGCTTGTTCTGGTGTCAATCTTGAGCGGCACCAATGTCCTTGCCGCCGAAGACAGATTGGCCCGGGTTCTCGACAAAGGTGTGGTCCGCGTCTGCATCTGGCCGGCCTATTACGCGATCACCTATCGCAACCCGCGCGACGGGCTTTTGCGGGGCATCGACATCGATCTCTCGCGCGAATTTGCGCAAGACCTCGGGGTGCGGCTCGAATATGTCGAGATCAATTTCACCCAGCTGCTGCCGGCGCTGGAAGGCGATAAATGCGATATCGCCATGATGGCGGTCTCGATCACGCAAGAGCGCATGCGCCGGGCCGATTTCAGCAAGCCTTACCTGCGCTCGTCCATCGTGCTGGTGGCGCCCAAGGCCAGCACCGTCATCCGGACTTGGGAAGATATCGACCGGCCCGGCGTGGTGATCGCCGTCACCCAAGGTACGGTGATGGAGGATTATTTCCGCGCCTCCCTACGCTCGGCCCGCCTCATGGTTTTAAAAGCGACCGAAACCCGCGAGGAAGAAGTGCTCTCGGGCCGTGCCGACGCTTTTGCGACCGACTATGCCTATAGCCGGCGGGTGGAGCTGGAATATGACTGGGCGCGGGTGATCGAGCCACGCCTTGCGGTCGGCGTCTCGAACTATGGCTATACGGTGCCGAAGAATTCGCCCGATTGGCTGGCGCGGGTGGAACAGTTCGTCGCGGCGATCAAAACCGATGGCCGGCTCAAGGCCGCCGCCGCTGCCCATGGCCTCGATTCTATCGCTGTTCTCGATTAAGGCCGGGTTGGGTCGAGCCGCCGGCGTTCGGTTTCCAGGCGCCATTGTTCGGCCTGGAGGCGGTCGCGCTCGATTTGAAGGCGGCGCTGCTCTGCCCAATTGGCACCGGGCTGTGGGCGCAGTAGCTGCTGCTGGAACTGCGAATTGCCGATCCCATTATTCAGCCGGTCGCTGGTTCCGCGGTCGAGCGGCGGGGTGATCGCGCCGAAGGGGGGCGGGGTGGGCGAAGCCGGGTTGGCCGGCGGCGCGCCCGGCGTCCAATACGTCTGGGCGGCGGCTGGGGTAGCAGCGAGCAGCAAGATCAGGGCAAGCGTGCGCATAGCCCTTATATGGGGTGCCGTCAGGCGATTGGCCAGAGCCACGCCGCCCCGCGCACGCCGGTCGAATCGCCGTGCATCGATTGCACCAGACGCGTGCGCAGCGGGCCGCCACCGAAGATGCCCTTTTCGATCAGCGGCGGGACATTCTTATAGAGGCGTTGCAGGTTCGATACCCCGCCGCCCAGCACGATCACATCGGGGTCCAACACATGGACGATGGTGATGAGGGAGCGCGCGAGGCGATCCTCATACCGTTGCAGGTTCTCTTCAGCCTTCGTGTCGCCGGCTTCGGCCGCAGCGGCGATCTCGCCTGCCTTCTGCCCGGTGCCATGCAAGCGGGCGAGGCTGGGGCCGGCCAGGAAGGTTTCGATGCAGCCCGATTTGCCGCAATAGCAGGCCGCGCCGGGGCGTTCATCGTCACTCGGCCAGGGCAGGGGATTATGGCCCCATTCGCCGGTGATCGCATTGGCGCCGACCAGCGGGCGGCCGTCGATCGCAACCGCGCCGCCGCAGCCGGTGCCGATGATGACCCCAAAGGCAATCTTGGCGCCGGCCGCAGCCCCATCGCCGACTTCCGACGCCAGCATGCAATTGGCGTCATTCATGACGCGCACTTCGCGCGACAGAAGCGTGCCCAGGTCCTTATCTAGCGGATTGCCGTTGAGGACGACCGTATTGGCATTCTTCACCAGGCCGGTGACGGCTTCGATGGTGCCGGGAATGCCGACGCCGACGGTGCCGGTGCGGCCAAGGTCCTTTTCGACGCCGCGCACCAGCTCGGCAATCGTCTCCACAATCGCGCGATAATCATGGGAGGGGGTCGGGACACGCCGCCGAATCAGCTCGGTTCCGTCCTTATCGAGGGCAATGGCCTCAACCTTGGTGCCGCCCAAATCGATCCCGATCCGCATTCCCGCTTCCCCAGCTTTAAAAAAGACCGGCGCGGAGACTAGCAGCAGCCTCAGGGGATGCAAGAAGCGGAAAATAAAAAAGCCGCCCGAAGGCGGCTCGTTTTATTTTTGAAGAAAGATGGCGCGCCCGAAGAGATTCGAACTCCTGACCCCCAGATTCGTAGTCTGGTGCTCTATCCAGCTGAGCTACGGGCGCAACGCTTATCTTCATCCCGTCGTTACTGCGTGTTTGGTGCGGCAACGGCGTGGGCCGGGTGTATAGGGGATATGTTGGGGGTCTGCAAGCCCTATTTTTGCCTGATCGACGAGTCTTAACGGCTATTAGGGAAAACCTATGACAGAGGCGCTGATTTGCGCTTGGAATGTCTTAGGTTCTTCCGGTACTCTCTCGCCAAATTTGTGCCAAACTTCGTACAACCAATGCGATGGCTGTCAGCCGAAGCTGCGGTGTCGCCGGGAAGGTCATTAGGGAACATGCTTTCGACGTTACGCAACGCCTTGCTGGTTATTACCGCTGCCGGTCTTGCAGGCTGTGTTGGTCAAGCGCCCGAATCTACGTCGGTCTCCGTACCCGGCGCAGCCTCGGTCTCGGTGCCGAGCAATACGCTGGTCGGTGAAAAGGCCCGCCAGCTGCGCGGCGATCTCGATGGGCTGACCAGCCGCCTCGGTGAACGTCAGTCGGCTCTGCAAGCCGTTCGTCAGGGCAACCTCGAACAGTCGCAGCGCTATTTTGCGACTCTGGCTGCCATGAATGCCCGCCTCCAGTCTGGCTCCACCCCCGGTAATCCGGTGCTGGTTGCCCAGTGGAACGAGGCGCAAGGCTCGCTCGACCGCATGAATGAAGATGTGGGTCGCCTGAATAAGCTTTCAACGGTCGTCGCCTCGGATGCCGCCTATGCCGCTTATCTCGGCGATGCGACCCGTGCCGCCTTCAGCCTCTCGGGTGCGCTCGAAGAAGATCATCGGGCGCTGGCCCGTCTGCAGGATGATGTGAACCGCGCCCAGGTGTCGGTCGAACGTCTGCTGTCGGACATCAGCGACGATGTTGCCCGTCAGTCGGCTTACATTGCCGCCGAGCGTCGCAACCTCACCGCCCTGTCGGTCGCGATCAAGACCGGTGAAGCCTTCGGTGGCGGCTCGCTTGCCAGCCGCTCGGCCGGCTTCGGCCTGCCGGCCAGCCCGCAGCAGACCGCGAATAATGCGATCGCCGGCCAGATGGAACGCCGCCCGCTGGTGACCATCCGTTTCGACCGTTCGAACGTGAACTACGAACAGGCCCTCTATAACGCCGTCAGCCAGGCGCTGGAACGCCGCCCGGACGCCAGCTTCGATCTGGTGGCCGTGGCGCCGACCCGCGCTGCTGCCGGTGGCTCCTCGCTCGCCTCGACCACCGTTCGCCGTCAGGCCGAACAGGTTCTGCGCTCGCTGACCGACATGGGTCTGCCGCCTAATCGCGTCAATCTGTCGGCGACCTCCTCGGCCACCGCGGAATCGAACGAGGTTCAGCTCTTCGTCCGTTAAGGTCGATCGGCTTCCCAACAACAAGCCCCTCGGGAAACCGAGGGGCTTGTTGTTTGTGGTTTTGTTTATGGAAGATAGCCGTCGCCCAATTCAATGATCGTCACCCCGCACTTGATGCGGGGGCTATCCGAAGCGGTGCAGCCTGAGAGGGATCCCGCATCAAGTGCGGGATGACGGTGGAGAGGGCAGGGCCGCTCAGCCTTCCAGGCCATCTTCGCCCGGCAGGCGGAGCGGCGGGCGAGGCTGGAGGTCGATGGCGGAGAGTTCTTCGATCGCCTTACCCTCGGGGGCAGCTTCGAGGTCGCGGAACTTGCGGGCGCTGACCAACACACGTTTTTCGAACGACCCGACGGCCTGATTGTAAGAGTCGACCGCGCGGCTAAGGCCGGTGCCGACCTTCTCCATGTGGCCGCCCATGGTGGCGAGCCGGTCGTAAAGCTCGCGGCCGAGGGCAGCGATGGCGCGGGCATTCTCGGCGATCTTCTCCTGCCGCCAGCCATAGGCCGTGGCGCGCAGCAGGGCAATGAGGGTGGTCGGGGTCGAGAGGATGACACGCTGCTCGACACCGGCCTCGATCAACGAGGGGTCATGCTCCAGAGCCGCGGCAAAGAAATGTTCGCCCGGCACAAACAGCACGACAAATTCCGGCGAGGTATCCTTGAACTGTTCCCAATAGCGCTTTTCCGACAGTGCCTTCATATGGGCGCGGATTTGCGCCGCATGCTGGATCAGGAAGGCCTTGCGCAGATCGTCGTCGGTGGCTTCGGTGGCGTTGAGATAGGCTGAAAGCGGGGCCTTGGCGTCGACCACGATCGATTTGCCGCCGGGCAGCCGCACGATCAGATCGGGGCGCAGGCGGCCGTCGTCGGTGGTGACCGAGACCTGTTCCTGATAATCGCAATAGGCCTGCATACCGGCGAGCTCGACCACCCGGCGCAACTGGATTTCACCCCAGGCACCGCGCACCTGGGGCGCGCGCAGGGCCTTGGTCAGATTCTGTGTTTCCGAGCGCAGGGCAGCATACATCTGCTGCATGGTGTCGGCCTGCTGGCGCAGCGCGCCGTAAGCGCCTTCGCGGGCCTTTTCGATCTCGCGGATCGTGCCGTCCATCTTGGCCAGCGTCTCGCCAACCGGCTGCACCAGGGCGGCGATGGTCGTGCTGCGCTGATCGAGATCGACCTTGGCGGCCTCCTGGAAACGCTTGAGATTTTCCTCGGCGAGCTTCAGGAAGGTTTCGTTATTGCGGCCCAGAGCTTCGGCCGACAGGGCCTTGAACTGGTCGGACAGCTGATCGCGGGTCTTTTCGATCAGGGCCAGCTTTTCGACCGACTGGCGACGTTCGGCCTCCAGCAAGGTTTTGGCCTCGATCGCCTCGCCCCGCCAATTGGCGACCTCGGCCTTGGCATCGCCGAGATCGCGGTCGAGTTGCAGAATTCGGTCAGCCTGGGCGGGGTCGGCGCGGCGCCCGGTGCGGCCCAAAACCCAGCCGACCAGCCCGCCCACCAGCAGTGCGGCGCAGATCAGGATCAGGGCGGTGGCGTCGAGCGGCGTCATGGTTTGGTTGTCTCCGGGTAAGGCATCTGAAATAAAGGAATGTAAACGGGTGCGTGACCTTCATCCTGCCGCGATCCTGGCGGAAGGATAAGGCGGTTTACAAGAAAATGTTCTCAAAGAGTTCTCCTCATGCGCCTTGCCGGTTGGCCGATCGCCGTTCGTGGATTGATCCTGCTTCTGCTCCTGGCGGGGGCAGCTTTGGCCTTCCGGCCCGAAGCGAGCGTCTTTGCCACCCCGCTGACCGAGGATAGTTATTACAGCCTCGCCGTCGCGCGCTCGGTCGCCGCCGGCATCGGGGTGACCGTCGATGGCATTCAGCCGACCAACGGCTTCCAGCCGCTCTTCACCTTCATCGAAGCCGGCGCCTATTGGCTGACTGGCGGGAATGAAGCCGGGGCCGTTCGGATCGTGCTCGGCATCTCCGCTCTTATCTGGGCCAGCACGGCGTTTCTGCTCGGTGCGATTGCCGCCGATGCCGCGCCGGACACGCCGGCTGAACGCACCACACGTCGCTGGCTCGCCATTGCGCTCTATCTCTCCGGTTTCCTGACCTTCATGCATCATTTCAACGGCCTCGAAACCGGGTGCCTGATGCTGGTCTATGCCGCCTGCTGGCGGGTCTATCAGAGTGGCATATGGCAGCGGCAATGGGGCCCGGCGGTGATGGGTGCGCTACTCGGCATTCTGGTGCTGACCCGCATTGATGCCGCGATCTTCGTCGCGCTCTTCTGCGCCGTGCTGGGCCTCCTTGAGCTGCGACAGGGGTTCTGGCGGGCGGTTTACCGTGTAGGGCTCTGCGGCGTGGTGGCGCTCGCGATCTCCTCGCCCTGGTGGATCTATAATTATCTCGAATTCGGCCGTCTGATGCCGACCAGCGGCACTGCGCAGCAGGCCTGGGCGGTGGAGGGGCGCCGGTTGCGCTGGATCTTCTGGGCGCTGGGTGTCGCCTCGATGCCGCAGCTCTGGCTCGGCAAGCTCGATGAGATGTTTGGCGACGGCATCGCTCTCTCGATCCTGCGGGCCGTCCTCGGACTGACGCTGCTGGGCTTCTTCGTGAAGGCCGCAAAGGCGCGGGGGCTTTTCTCCCCCCGCGACGAGACCAGCCGCCGCACGCTCACCTTCGCCGGCATTCTGGCGGGGGCGCTGCTGGTGCTGTGCCTCTATTACGGCTTCAGCTTCATCGCCTATTGGTTCTATTACCGCTACCTCTTCCCCACGGTCCTTCTGGCAACCGTTGGCCTCGCTTGGCTGGCGGCGCCCTATGCGGCGCGGGCGAGCGGCAAGGCAGTTGCGGTCCTAGCGCTGCTGGCCCTGCCGACTCTGATCTCCGCCGCGATGGCGCAGAGCGGCCGCACCCTGCATGTCGATACCGTCTATTGGCAGCAGATCGAGCTGATCGACAAATATGTCGGGAAGGAAGAGCCGGTCGCGGCCGGCCAGACCGGCACGCTCGGCTATTTCCGCAAAGCTACGGTCAATGTCGATGGCAAGGTCAACCGTGCGGCGATCCCTTATCAGCAAAACATGTGGGAATATTTGAAGGCCAATAACGTGCGCTGGTTCTGCGACTGGCCGAACTATGTCGAGAAATACCTCGGCCCCGATCCCGGCGTGCATGGCTGGAAGCTGCACGCCGATCTCGGATTCTGGCGTCTGTGGAAATACGAAGGTTCTTGATCTGTTGGGCTATCGCCTTTCGGCTTACTTGAGCCCTTCGGCGACGATGAAGATGCGCTTGAAGAAGAACAGCACCGATCCGTCCTTCTGCAGCGGATAGGTCTTGGCGAGTTCGGCGCGATAGCGCGCGACAAAATCCACCTGTTCTGTCTCGTTCAATTGGGCGAGGAAGGGCCGCAACCCGGTGCCACGCACCCAATCGATGATGGCATCGACCGACGGCATGACCTGGGTATATTCGGTCTCCCAGATATCTAGGCTTGAGACCTTGTCGGCCAGTAGATCGTAATAGAAGCCCGGGCCGGGCACCGAGTTCAGCTCTCGGACGGCGACCAGCCGGTCGGCATAGGGGCTTTCGGCAGCCGCCTTGCGCATGCTGGCGTGGCTCGGCGCCTCGTAATTGCGCGGCATCTGAATCGCCAGCGTGCCGCCCGGCGCCAGGCGCTTGAGCAGATCCGGGAACAGCGTCTCGTGCCCGCCCAGCCACTGCAAGACGGCATTGCCATAGATGACCGGATAGCGCTCGCCCTCGGTCTTGGACCAAGCCCGCACATCGGCCTGTTCGAAGCTGATGCCGGGATAGTCTTTCCGCGCCTGCACCAGCATGGCTTCATCGCTATCAAGCCCGATGATCTTGGCCTCGGGCCAGCGGGCAGCCAGAAGCTCGGTCGAATTGCCGGGGCCACAGCCAAGGTCGATCGCGCTGGCGGGGGAGGCGGCGGAAATCCGGCCCAGCAGTTCGGCGGCTGGTCGCGTGCGGGCATTGGAAAACTTCAGATATTGTTGGGCGTCCCAGACGAACATGGCCGGCTTCTCCTTGGGGGTGTGCCGATAGGATCTGCTAAAGCTTAGGCTGCGGCAAATGGGAAGAGTTGATTTAGAGGCCAAGGAAATCTTATGAATAGCGCATGCGCCATTTGCCGCCACTCAATGCCCTGAAGGCCTTTGAAGCTGCCGCCCGTCACCAGTCTTTTACGGCGGCGGCGAGCGAGCTCAATGTCACCCAGACCGCGGTGAGCCAGCTGGTCAAAAGTCTTGAAGAACGTCTAGGCGTCCCCCTTTTCGAGCGGCGCGGCAACCAACTTAATCTCAGCCCGCGCGGCGCCGCCTATCTGCCGGCCGTAACCGAGGCGTTCGATCGCATCGCCGCTGCGACCGCGATCCTAACCGAAACCGGCGCGCGCCAAATCACGCTGGGCTGCGGGCCGACCTTTGCCATGCGTTGGCTGATCCCGCGCTTGCCCGATTTCCAGCGCGCCCATCCCGATTGCGAAGTACGGCTCTCGACCACGCTCGCCGTGCGCGAGCTGCAAAGCCAGTCGCCGCTGCCAGAGGGGGTGGATGCGGCGGTCCGGCTTTATGATCCGAATAAGCCCGAACCCGGGCTGCTGGCCGATCCGCTTTTCACCGCCGATCTCTTCCCGGTCTGTGCGCCGAGCCTTGCCCCGCGCCTCAAGACCATGGCGGATCTGGCCAAGGAAACCTTGCTGGAGGTGCGGCACGCTCCGGGTGAATGGCGCGACTGGCTGATGGCGGCCGGCCTCAGCCGGATGGTGCCGGCCTCGACCGTCAGCTTCGATTTCCACGCCTTTGCCCTGCAAGCGGCTCTCGACGGGGCCGGAGTGGCCTTGGCTCGCCGGCCGTTCGTCACGGATGATTTGAAAGCCGGCCGCCTGGTCGCGCCGTTTGAACTGAGCCTGCCCAAAGGCGGCGCCTGGTGTCTGCTCTATCGTCCGGAGGCGATGGGAGGGGCGGCCTTCATGAAATTGCGCGACTGGCTAATCGGCGCCACCGACCCTCGGCCGGCTTAAGCGGCCGTCGGCGTCAGGGTGCTATAGCGCGCAACCATCGCCAGCAATTCCGGCCAAGGCACGGGCTTGGGCAGAATATCGTTGGCGCCGGCATCTTCGAGGGCATGGCGGGCTTCGATCGAGGTATCGGCCGTCATGGCGACCACCGGTGGCGACAGGGACAGCTGTCGGATTGCGCGGGTGGCGGAAAGGCCATCCATCTCCGGCATATGGCTGTCCATCAAGACCAGATCATAGGGGCCTTGGCGGCGCACGGCATCGACCGCCGCCTTGCCATTGCCCACGATATCGACGACATGGCCCGAGCGGGTCAGGACTTCGCGCAGCAGCATCTGATTGGCCGGGACGTCTTCGGCCAGCAGGATACGCAAACGCCCGCCGCCCATCGGCTCGGCAAAGAGTGCTTGGACCGGCTGGGTGCGGGGCAGGGCGATGGTCAGCCAGAATTCCGACCCGACGCCGACGATGCTGCTGACCCCCAACTCGCCGCCCATCAATTTCGAAAGATCGCGGCTGATCGCGAGACCGAGGCCCATGCCGGCGCGGCCGGCGCGCGGCCGATCCTCGGACAACAGGAAGGGCGTGAAGAGATGGTCGAGCTTTTCGGGTGGGATGCCGATGCCGGTGTCGCGCACGCTGAGGCGCAGGACCGGGATATCGCCCTCCTGCATCACGGTGCAGCCCAGGGTCACCGTGCCCGAAGTCGTGAACTTCAGCGCGTTATTGAGCAGGTTCGACAGTACCTGGCGCAGGCGCGTCGCATCGCCATTGAGCCAGACTGCATTGCGGGTCGGGTTATCCAGGCGGAACTCCAACCCCTTGGCCGTTGCCTGCGGGGTATAGAGGGCCTTCATTTCGTTCAGCAGATCGCTGAGATCGAAAGGATGCTGTTCGATGGTGACGCGCCCGGCCTCGAGGCGGCCGACATCTAGCACCTCATTCACCAGCGTCATCATATTTTCCCCAGCCGACCGCAGGGCACGCACAAATTCCATCTGGCGGGCGCCGAGCGGTTCTTCGGACAAGAGGCGTGCCATCCCTAAGATCGCGGTCATGGGGGTGCGAATTTCATGGCCCATCAGGGCCAGGAACCGGCTTTTGGCATCCGACGTCTGACGCGCCTCGGCTTCGGCGGCGGCGAGCCGCGCGATCATCTCGCGGCGACGCTCATCGAGCAGCAGCAAGCCGCCGAGCATCAAGACACCCAGCCCATTCATCAGAACGATCGGGCAGGCGTAGGTCTTCAGAGTAACGAAGACGATCTCGAACGGCAGGAAGGTAAAGGCTAGCAGCAAGACAAGTCCGACACCCACCGCCGCTATGGGGAGATGTAGGGCGCGGATGGGGCGGGCCCGGGCGACGGTGGCGTAATACAACGTAAGCCCGATCAAGAGGGCGCCGATATTGCCGGCAATCCCCGCCAGCATGCCGTTGCCACCGAGCCAGAGCCGATAGAGCGTCGCCGCACCGGCGGCGATCAGCCCAACCAAGGGGCCACCGAACATCGCGCCGACGGTAATGATCGATCCGCGGATATCGCCGATCACGCCATTATCGAGGGACGCCGGATGCAACATCGCGACAACTGCAGCGCCGCCAAGGCTCAAGCCATAGAGAATCTTGGAAGCTGGACGAGGCAGGCGATCCAGCAAAACCCGCACGAGCAAAAGGGCGACAAAAAAGCCGCACAACTCCAGCAGCAGCTGCATAAGACTGCCTACAACCTGCACTTTAACCTTACCTTCCTTGGGCGGTTCTGAGAACCATCCGCAGTTTAGGCCTAAGTCGGCGGGCGCGCGCCTCGCAGATCTGACATGTTGCAGGCTTGGTAGGGTTATTTTTCAAGCAGACAGACCATTGTGTTCTGACGATAGTTAAGGGAAAGTCGGCCTATGTTGGACCTGCTCGACATACGGACGATCTTTTTCCTCTTCGCCCTGATCGCCCTTTTCATCGGCGCAACCCTGCTTGCGGTTTCCCATTGGATGAAGGCTGACCGCAGCCTGGTCGATTGGGGGATTGGCGTAACCCTAGCTGGCGTTGGCGTGCTGCTGCTTTACGCTCGATCCCTGATTCCGGACTGGCTGTCGATCCCGCTTGCCAATTGCGTGACGATGGTGGGGCAAGCCTTTATCTGGGCGGCCTTGCGGCGGTTTTTCGAATATCGCAATCCCTATCGGCTGCCGATGATCATCGCCGGCCTCTGGTCGGTGTTCTTCGTCGTCCTTTATGGGATGGACGCCAGCCTGACGACCCGGACCTTTGTCGCAACGGTCTGGACGATGTTCGTCAGCGGCGCGTCGGCGGTGGTTGCGGCCCGCAAGGCACGGGGTTTGCTGGCGGGCCCTGCGATCATCATTGCCGGTATCTTCGGGCTGATGTGCATCTTCGCCTTCTGGCGCGGGATGATCGCCTATCAATATGGAGTGGATTCGGTCTTCACCAGCACCGGGTCGCTGATCCTCTATTTCCTCAGCGCTATTCTGGCGCTCATCACGTCGAGCGCGGCGTTCTTGCTGATGACGATCGCGCGGCTACATGCGCGCCTCGATCGCCTCGCGACGCTCGATCCCCTGACCGAAGTCTATAACCGCCGCTCGCTCGACAAGATGGCGGCGGCCGAAACCGAACGCGCCCGCCGCACCGGTCAGCCGCTATGCCTGCTGGTCGCCGATCTCGATCATTTCAAGCAGATCAACGATCTGCACGGCCATCCGGCCGGGGATGCGGTCTTGAAGGAATTTGTCGCGCGGGTGCGCGATGGGCTGCGCGCGCAGGATATTTTGGGGCGTTACGGCGGCGAGGAATTCCTGATCCTGCTGCCGGCGACCGAGATTGAACAGGCGCTGCAAGTGGCCGAACGGGTGCGGACGGCCTGGGCGTCTAAGGCAGTACAGCTGGCCGATGGCGAACAGCTGCTGGCGACGGTCAGCATCGGCCTCGCGATGGGCAATGGCCCGTCGATTCATATCGAAAAGCTCTATGCCGCCGCCGACCGCGCGCTTTATCAGGCCAAGCAGGGCGGGCGGAATAGGATTGTGGTGGCGTAAACCACCCGCCTCAAGAAGTCCGAAGGGCGGTCGGCGAACTAGAGAACTCTTCTTGCTGCCATAGCAGCAGCCAACGTGCCGTCGTCAAGATAATCGAGCTCGCCGCCGACCGGCACGCCATGGGCGAGGCGGGTGACGGAGATGCCGGCATCATGGAGCAAATCGGCGAGATAATGGGCGGTGGTCTGGCCATCGACCGTGGCATTGAGCGCGATGATCACTTCGCGTACGCTGCCGGCGCGCACCCGGGCGAGCAGGCTATCGACGGTCAAGTCTTCGGGCCGGATACCATCCAGGGCCGATAACGTACCCCCCAGGACATGGTATGTCCCGCGATAGGCGCCGCCGCGTTCCAACGCCCAAAGATCGCCCACCTGTTCGACGACACAGACGATCCCGGCGTCCCGGCTCCGATCGCCGCAGACGTGGCAGGGATCGGAGGTGTCGAGGTTATGGCAGGTGTGGCAGGGCTTGATCGCTTCGCCCGCCGCCCGCATGGCATCGGCCAGCGGTAGCAGCACGGTGTCGCGTTTTTTGACGAGATGCAGCGCCGCTCGCCGCGCCGACCGTGGCCCAAGGCCCGGCAGGCGCGACAGCATCTGGATAAGACGCTCTATTTCAGAGGCGGGCTTCACGTCGGACGTGGTTCTTAGAACGGCAGCTTCATGCCCGGGGGCAGCTTCATACCGCCGGTCAGGGCCGACATTTCTGCCTGCATCTGCGACTCGACCTTGCCCTTGGCATCATTGAAGGCGGCGAGGATCAAATCTTCCAGCACTTCGACCTCTTCGGGATCGGCCAGCGACTTGTCGATCTTGACCTTCTTGAGGTCGCCTTTGCCGCTCACCAGCACGGTGACGAGACCGCCGCCCGATTTGCCTTCGACTTCGGTTTGGTCGAGCTTGGCCTGCATTTCGGCCATCTTGGCCTGCATCTGCTGGGCTTGTTTCATCATGCCGGCGAGGTTTTTCATCGGGCTCGTTTCCCTTTAGAAAGTTGAGTCGAGAAAATCGTCGCTCTCGGCGTCGATCTCAACGGAATAATCGAGGTCGGCATCCGTCTCACCCACATCGGTGACGGACACATAGACCTCGCGGTCGAAGGCAGGGATATCGTGTGGGGCGACGCGCATTTCATCGGCATTGCCGCCCAGATCTTTCAAGATCTGCTGGGTCAAGGCCATGGCGAGAATGCGTTTGCGGCGATCGGCGAGATCGGCATCGTCCTGTTCGCGCAAAGTGGCGCCGCCGGCAGAGCCCGAGACGATTGCAATCCAGCGCTTGCCGGTCCATTCAGTGAGGCACTTGGATACCCGGCCGGCGAGATCGCGGCTGGCGCGGTCGGAGGTTTCGAACTCGATCCGGCCCGGCTCGAACTTCACCAGACGCACGTTGGTGACGAGATCGACTCGGATCTGCGCCTCGCGCATCGACCCGAAGAGGGCGACGACGTCATCGAAGGTCTGCGGATCGGGCCGTTCAGTCATCACCTGCGGCTGCGGGATTGCGCGTGCTGTTGCCATGCCGCCGCCGCCCTGATGGACGACCATGCGCGGGCCGCCGCCATTGGGACCGGCCGGGGCAGGCACGCCAGCGGCCGACAGCCCGCCGCCTTCGGTGATCTTGCGGATAAGGTCTGCCGGGTTGGGCAGATCGCTGACATAGCCGAGGCGGATCAGCACCATTTCCAGGGCGGCTTGCGCATTCGACGCGCGGCCCACTTCCTCGGCACCTTTCAACAGCATCTGCCACGCACGCGACAGGCTGGCGATGGAGAGGGTCTTGCCAAATTCCTCGGCCAATTGCCGCTCGCCGCCCGAAAGCCCTTCGCTGGCGGCGGGCGCCACTTTGAGGCGGGTGGCGGCATGGCAGACTTCCAGCAGATCCTGGATCACCTGAGTCGGATCGGCACCGGCACGATGCATGCCGGCGAGCAGATCAAGCGCGGTCGGGATCTCGCCGCCCATGACGGAGCGGAAGACGTCATAGATCTGCAGGCGGTCGGCAAGACCCAGCATGCCGCGTACCTGATCGGCCGTTACCGTGCCGCCGGTCGAAAGCGAGATGGCTTGGTCGAGCAGCGACATGCCGTCACGGGCCGAGCCGTCGGCGGCGCGGGCGATCAGATCGGCGGCTTCAGGATCGAGCGTCCAGCCTTCCTTGGTCGCGACACCGGTGAAATAATCGGCCAGAACGATAGGCTCGATGCGGCGCAGATCGAAGCGCTGGCAGCGGGAGAGCACCGTGACCGGCACCTTGCGGATTTCGGTGGTCGCGAACAGGAACTTCGTGTGCTCGGGCGGCTCTTCCAGCGTCTTCAAGAGCGCGTTGAAGGCGTTCTTGGAGAGCATATGCACTTCGTCGATGATGTAGATCTTGTAGCGCGCCGAAATCGGGCGATAACGCACGCCATCGATGATCTCGCGGATATCGTCGACGCCGGTGCGGGAGGCCGCATCCATTTCCATCACGTCGGGATGGCGGTCGGCGGCGATCGACACGCAGGCGTCGCACTTGCCACATGGCATCGGCGTCGGCCCGCCGGTGCCATCTTCGCCCGTGCAATTCAGGGCGCGCGCCACGATACGGGCGGTCGTGGTCTTCCCCACCCCGCGCACGCCGGTTAGCATGAAGGCGTGGGCGATGCGGCCCGATTGAATGGCGTTGGTAAGGGTACGGACCAGCGCCTCCTGGCCGATCATATCGGCGAAGGTCTGCGGGCGGTACTTACGGGCGAGAACGCGATACTCGCCGACGGCTGATTGTTCGCTCATGGCGGCGGAGTGTAGCGGGTCTTTAGGGAAAGGTGGGAGACTGAAACAAACGACCCGGACCGAAACTTGTTGTGGCTGCTTCCTTCCGGACCTGACCAGGTTGGCAAGGGGTCCGCCCGCTGCCAGCCTCCCGGGGCGATATATCGGTGTTTTTCACGCCGGGTGCAAGGTGCTTGTCGCGCCTTATGCGGCGGTCCCGGCGGCAAGCGGTTCGGCACAGAGGCAATTGATCATGATGTCCGCCAATTGCCGGGCGGATTTTTGCCCAGGATCGCGTAGGCGGATCGAATAATGGGTCGGCGGCAGGGGCGGCAGAGTAAGCTCGGCCGGGGCGATGCGGATATCGGGGCCGCTCCATCGCGCGACCCGCGCTGTAACGGCGAGGTTTGCCCGCACCGAGGCCCGTACGCCGGCGAGGCTGGGGCTGGTGGCGGCGACCCGGAAGCGCCGGCCGCTGGCCTCCATAGCTTTCAAGGCCGCGACGCGCGAGGTGCAGGGGGCATCGAGCAGGGCGAGCGGCACCTCCTCGCCCCGGCAGAGATGAAAATCGGTGCCGGTGAACCAGCGTAGGGGCTCGACGAGGCTCGCGACCTCCCGGCCGCCCTCGAAGCTGCGGCTCGCCAGCACGACGTCGAGTTGCCCTTCCCGCAGCGCGTTCAGGATCTCGGTGGATCGCCCGACTCGCAGCTCCAGGCGCATCTGCGGATGATCGGCACCAAAGATCGCGAGGATCCGGTGGAGCTCGTTTTCGGCAAAATCTTCGGTCAAGCCCAAACGAATGGGCTCCGCCTGCGCGCGTCCGGCGAGATCGGCCAGGGCCTCGCCATGGGCAGCCAGGATCAGACGCGCATGACGGACCAAGGTTTCGCCCGCCGGGGTCAGCACCCGCTTGCGCCCGGCAATCGCCAGCAAAGGGGCGCCGGCGCGCTGTTCCAGCAATTGCATCTGGGTCGTGACAGCCGAAGCCGTGCGGCCGATCACCCGTGCCGCCTGGGCCAGCGACCCGGTTTCGGCAAAGGCGATCAGGGTTTGCAGATGGTCGGGATCGAAACTGCTCATGCTTCGATCATATCGAATATTTGATCAAAGAAAATTCGATTTTCTCGATCTGTGGAAGGCGCGATGGTCTGGGGGTAACAACAGGAGCCTTCCCATGGACAATCAGATCTGGACCCGCGGGGTCGATCATGTCGGCCTCACCGTGCGGGACCTTGGCGCCACCCGCGATTTCTTCTGCGGCGCGCTCGGCTGGCAGATCGTCGGCGAGCGGCCGGAGTATCCCGCTTCCTCCGTCAGTGACGGCAGTATCCGCGTCACCCTTTGGCGGGCGGTGAAACCGGAAGAGGCGCATGCCTTCGACCGCAAGAACACCATCGGTCTGCATCACCTGGCCTTCCAGATCGACAGCCTCGAGCACCTGCATTCCCTGCATCAGCGGCTGAAGGATTGGCCGGGGGTGACGATCGAGTTTGCGCCCGAACAGGCGGGGCCTGGACCGAGAATTCACATGATGCTGGCCGAGCCGAGCGGCAACCGCATCGAGTTTGTTCATGATCCCCGCGCCGCGCTCAGCGGCGCTCCTCAAACGTAAAGGGGGGGCTGAAAATGGATTTCTGGACCCAAACCGGGCTGCAGCGCACCCGTGAGTTGGCCAATTCCGGCCTTGAGACTCCCGAATGGCGGCCACGCTTCTCGATCGCCCGCATGGTGGCCGGCTGGCTGATGCGGCTGTTCAACCGCTAGAGATGCTGGCGCAGGAAAGTGGGTACTCGGGCAAGGGCATCCTGGCGGGCGGGCTCGTTGGTGCCGGAAATCGCGGTGCCGCTGAGGGTCCGCACGCCCTTATGGGTGCGGAGTTCCCGGCCCGGCCAATCGAAATCATGATAGGCGCCGGGATATTCCACCGCCTCGACGCTTTGCCCTGCGTGCCGCATCGCCGCCAGCATCTCCTGGCAACGGGCGGGCGGCGTCCAATTATCGTCTGCCCCATGCAGCATCAGCAGCGGGCCGGCGGGATGATAGAAGCGCGTCGCGCTGGCGCGGCAGCCGGGATAGAAGGCGACGGCCGTCTTGAAGCCGGGCTCCTCCATCGCCGCCAAGACGCTCGATCCGCCGTTCGACCAGCCAAGCAGCCCGATGCGGGTAGGGTTGATCTCGGCCCTTGTGCGCAAATAGGCGAGGGTCGCATGGGCATCGCGCTTGCGCTCGATCGAGGCGCGGACCGTGCGGTCCTGGGTGGTGCAGATCTGGCTGATTCCGCGCGGGCTGAAGCTGTCGAGATGCAGCACGGCATAGCCCTGACCCAGTAGCACCTCTTCCCATTGCAGATGCCGGTTATTGAGCTTGCCGCTCGGCGTATAGGCCCCGCCGCAGCCATGCATCAAGACGACCGCTGCAAAGGGCCCAGGGCCCGGCGGTTCGGCCAGCCAGCCGGTCAGCGTCGTCG